>CAFBLI010000119.1_pt1 | contig 4085 bp, 4 predicted proteins | sample 7268111 | NCBI WGS metagenome assembly CAFBLI01 (sample SAMEA6814026, study PRJEB35770) | freshwater metagenome | biome: Freshwater; feature: Freshwater reservoir; material: water | place: Czech Republic | collected 2016-04-20 | depth 30m m | reverse complement strand
TTTATTTGTAAATGTAATTGCCATTACTTCATAAGGGGCAACTCCACATTCAGCCAACAAGTAGGCAATCCGATTTGTGAGTACTCGAGTTTTTCCAGAACCCGCACCAGCCACAATCAACAGTGGGGAACCTGAATGAACCACCGCATCACGTTGCGAGGGGTTTAATCCATCAAGGAATGGGTTATTTCCGGTCTGATCACTCATAATGTACGAGCCTAGCCATAAGAACCGTCAAGGAGAGTTCATGCCACCGATCGACGATAGTGAAATCAAACGCGTTTTAGTCATCAGCGCCCACCCCGACGATTCTGATTTTGGAGCTTCCGGAACAATTGCGCAATGGATTAAAAAGGGTATTGAAGTGGCATACGTTTTTTGCACTAATGGTGATCAAGGCGGCGAAGCATCTGGCTTCACTAAAGAAGAGATGCCCGCAATTCGTCAGCGTGAACAAATTGCAGCAGGTGCGGCAATCGGAGTCACTGATATTACATTTTTAAATTATGTTGATGGACACCTTGAAGCAACACTTGGTTTACGAAAAGACATTGTTCGCCAGATTCGTAAATCTCAACCAGATCGAATGGTTTGCCAAAGTCCAGAAAGAAATTGGGATCGTATTGGTGCCAGCCACCCAGATCATTTAGCTGCAGGTGAAGCATCCATTCAAGCGGTATACCCAGATGCTCGTAATCCTTTTGCATTTACCGATTTGCTGGAAGATGAAGGTTTACAACCTTGGCGCGTTAAAGAAGTTTGGGTGACAGCTTTCGCTAATCCAGATCATTATGTTGATATCACTGATACTTTTGATTTGAAGATGAAAACATTGCACGCTCATGCATCTCAAACTTCACATAACCCAGAGTTGGAAAATTTAGTTAAAGAGTGGGGAACGCGAACTGCCGAGGCAGCTGGTTTTGCCGAAGGTCGAATCGCTGAAGCATTCCGAATCGTTAATACAAATTAATTTAATTAATCTATATTTTAATTAATTTGCTGCAGGTGCAGCTGGTGCTCCTCCGCGTTGTCCGCCACCGCCTTGTCCGCCACCGCCTTGTCCGCCACCGCCGAAGCCGCCGCCTTGTCCTCCACCTTGTCCTCCTTGTCCGCCACCACCTGGAAATTGCGCACGACATTTTTCAAATGCAGCAGCAATAGTTGGATCGGTTAGATCTGGGCGAGAGCCCGGTGCAAATTCGATTCCAGCATCAGTTAAACATTTACGGAGTTCGCCGTTTCCGCCGCCTGGGCCACCGCCGCCGTTGCCGCCAGGTCCAGGTCCAGGTCCAGCTCCAGCTCCAGGGGCGCCGCTAAATGCAGGGGCACTACTTTGCGGTGTAACACTCTTGCCGTTTTTATTTTTCGTTACACCTTTTTGTTTTCCATTTTTATTGCTGGTAATTGGAGTTTGGTTTGCTTGAGTGCTGTTAATTGTTCCTTGTGGGGAGACCGCTGCGTTACCAGCGCCACCGCGACCTTGGCCACCCCCGAATCCGCCACCTTGAGTCAATGCAATTGGAGTTATTGATCCATCAGCTGCAGTTTCACCTGTTGCTGTTAATCGATCGCCAACTTTAAGCGCTGCGATATCTTGGCGAGAAGTACTTAATACTGGAGTATCAGCCGCTGCTTTAATTTCTAAACTTTTTCCATCTCGACTTTGGATCGTAATAGTTGTGCCATCAATTTTGGTAATAATTCCCGTTGTACCATCTGTTCCTGGCGCTGCAGCAGTTGCAGAGAAGCCTCCACCACCGCCGCCGTTGCGGCCAACCCGCCCAGCAAAATTTGCATTTGCTCCAGCCGCACTTCCAATTGCAAAACCATTCGTAGTTGACGTTGTGTGATGTGCATACCAAACTCCACCAGAAGCACCGACTGCAATTAGCAGCAAACTCATCAGCACAGTTGTGAACTTGTTTGTCCACTTATACGCCGCTTTTTCTAACTCTGCTGAAAGATCATCAACAACCTCATCTGACTTTGCGAATAAGTCGAATTCATTATTCATAACGGAGTGCCTCGATTGGTCGTAGGGATGCTGCTCTGCTTGCGGGATATCCGCCAAAGAAAAGTCCAATAAATACACTGACGCCGAAAGCTAGAAAAACTGATGAAGGCACAATTACCGGCTTGACGCCCACAATCATAAAGTTTGAACCGATGAAGCCAACAATAACTCCTAGGACTCCGCCAACAAGAGAGAGGATTGTTGCTTCGATTAAAAACTGCCCAAGAATTGCACGGCGACGAGCACCGATTGCTTTACGAATTCCAATTTCACGAGTTCTTTCAACAACGGTAACTAACATGATGTTAGTAATTCCGATTCCACCAACAAGCAGCGAGATTGCTGCAACAGCACCTAAGAGAACTGTAAAAACTTTAGTAGTAGATGTTGTCGTAGCAAGCAGACTCGCTTGATTTAGCAATCGGTAGTCACGGCTATTTACATTGGAGATACCATGACTTCTATCTAAAATACTTTCGATTTCAATTTGAGCTTGATCTTGTACTTTTGCCGATTTTGCTTGAACAACAATTGAAGAGATATTTCCATATCCAGTTAGTGCCCTCTGCACTGCAGTAATCGGTGAAATAATTAAACTATCCCCATCTAGAAAACCATTTGATCCTGCCGTTTCGGTCAATCCAACGATTGTAAATGGGATGCCACCACAACGCATCACCTTACCAATTGGATTCTCTTCACCGAATAAATCACTTGCTGTTGTTTTACCGATTACTGCTACTCGTCTACCTTCAGTCACGTCATCATTTGTAAAGTAAGTTCCTTTTACAACTTTAGTATTTTTCGCCTCAAAATAAGAGGGCCAGGTTCCAATAAAACTGGCTGGGGTCGTTGAACTACTTCCATTTGTGCATACTGATGTTGCATTTGAAACTGGTGCTGCCTGTTTTACATTTGGCGCACTCTTTTTATCAGACAGTTGAACGGCATCACCAACAGTTAATGGCTTACCTTGCGTATTCCTAGATTGGGCTCGTGCACCAAACCCACCGCCGCCACGCATAACCGTAATTGTATTTGTTCCTAACTTTGCGATGTTATCTTGAATTTGTTTACTGGAACCATTTCCAACTGCAACAAGAATAATTACTGATCCAACACCAATTAAAATGCCTAGTGTTGTCAGGGCGGAACGCAATCTATTTGCAACGAGACCTCGCACGGCAAATCGCACCATTTCGAAAAAGTTCATGCAAGCACCTTGGCTGTATCTTCAATTATTTTCCCATCGCGCATACGAATGATGCGTTTTGCACGTGCAGCCACATCTGCTTCATGAGTAATCAAAACAACTGTTCGACCGGCAGCATTAACTAAATCAAATAGATCTAATAAATCGGCTGTTGATTTTGAATCCAAAGCTCCCGTCGGTTCATCAGCAAGTAGGAGCGCAGGTTTAGTAACTAGTGCACGTGCTACGGCAACACGTTGTTGCTGACCACCGGAAAGTTCAGTTGGTTCATGTGTTAATCGATCAGACAATCCAACTAAGTCAAGTGCTTTGAGAGCGCGGAGGCGACGCTCTTTCATTTTAATTCCTTGGTATGCAAGTGGAAGTTCAACATTCGCTAAAGCTGAAGTTCGAGGAATTAAATTAAATGATTGGAAAATAAATCCAATTTTACGGCCACGCACAATCGCTAATTGATTTTCATCCAGTGAGGCCATGTCTATACCATCTAGATAATATTCACCACTAGTTGGAATATCTAAAGCCCCAATCACATTCATCAATGTTGATTTTCCAGAACCAGATGCACCCATGATTGCAACATATTCACCTGGATATATCGAAAGTGATACGCCATCTAGTGCGAAAATTGCTGATTCACCCGCACCATACTGTTTTACAACATTGTGCAGATCAATAATTGGTGCGTTATCCACGACCGCCACCGCCGCCACCGCCGCCACCGCCGCCACGGCCGCCACCACCAAAGCCGCCGCCGCCAGTTCCACTTAATCCACCAAATCCTTGCGGAACTCCAACGACTGGGAATCCGCTACTGGATGTTGTAGTAGTCGCATTTAAAGCAACTTTCTCGCC
>CAFBLI010000106.1_pt1 | contig 4793 bp, 2 predicted proteins | sample 7268111 | NCBI WGS metagenome assembly CAFBLI01 (sample SAMEA6814026, study PRJEB35770) | freshwater metagenome | biome: Freshwater; feature: Freshwater reservoir; material: water | place: Czech Republic | collected 2016-04-20 | depth 30m m | reverse complement strand
GCAATTTCATATTGCGCTGGACTAGATGACCCGAAATGTTCTTCAGCAGAGTTTATGCAGTACTACGCTCTTATGCCAGCATGTAAATCTGTAAACGAAGTTGACTGCATCGAAAGCATTTATGCGGTTGCACCTGGTTCACCAGCACGCATCAAAGGAATCTATAAAGAATCTATTCCAAAGAAAGTCGCTAACCCTTACAACGCCGATCCTAATAACGGTTTACCCCAAGGATCAGTTTCTGGGGTATGGGAGATTCCAAACGTGAAACATGGTGGGGGTTCAACAGATTTCGTGGGAATAGTTTCCCGAGTCGGTACATTGAAGCGCAATGGCACAAATTGGGATGTGCAGGGTCGAGATTTTCGTGCTGCAATCTATCCCGTAAATGTAATTCGCGACTCCCGTTATAAAGCGAACGTTTCTGAAATAATAAAGCAACCTGACGGTGCGACGTGGATGGGAATTAATCACCCAAGCGAACTTCCGTTTGATGTCTGCGCAATTGTTGGTGATGGCGTTTGTGCTATGCGACAGAGTTTTCCTGAAAATATTGAATTCGGAATGGTTATTCGCTTTTCAAAGGTGATTAATGGGTGGATGCATGGCCGCATTGATTCTCCAGAAATTGATTACGAATTAACGAGTTACGGAACCCGCGTTGACATGAAGGGCCAATCCACCCGAGTTCCAATTTTGGCGGGTTTTGTGGCTCTTAGTGATTTTTCAAAGGATCTAAGCCAGAATCCAGAGCTAGATACGGGGAACGGTTCACTTACATACCGTGGCGCTAGCGGAGATTATACAATGGAACAATTAATTCTCTGGTCTAAACTATTGAAAGACAAGGCGGTAGCGAATCCAACACAGTGGATCTTCTACAATTTGCCAGAACAGGATATGGAAGCAGCCAGTAGCTGTATTAAAGACTCTAAAACATTAGCGGGTTTTGTGACTACTAACTCAACTACTTACACAGCCTCTCCACCTATTTATAACGAGCAAACTGGAACTCTCGATTACAAAGTAGCCTCTCCACATTTCCTTGCTGATGGGAAAGTCTTCCAAGGAAAATACAATCTATATATAGATTCAAAGGTTGCTCGTTGCATATACAATTTTAGCAGCGCTCCGATTTCAGCAACGGTAAGTATTACATCGGCCGATGGAGGACAGCAGAGCGTTGCAACAACTGTAGTAAGTGAACAAAGCGGGTGGCTACATTTAAGTGCAGTGGGCTTTACCTTTTCAACACCAACCTTGAAAGTTAAATTGACTCAAGGTCCCAATGCTGTAGTAGTGCAGACACCAGCGCCTGCTCCAACGCCAAGTGCTGAGGCAAAAGCACCAGAAGTAACGCCAACTGCTGAGGCAAAAGCACCAGCAGTAAAACCAGCCACAACGGCAACTGTGCAAGCTGTTAAACCAATTGCTGCGTCAAAAAAGAAAGTAACAATCACTTGCGTTAAAGGTAAAGTCATAAAAAAGGTAGCTGCTGTTTCTCCAAAGTGCCCAGCCGGATATAAGAAGAAGGCTTAGTTAAAACCCTTTCCAGCCAAAGCCGTATGTAGTACCTTCCAATTGTGCTGGAATACCGAGTTATTTTGCTACTGCGATCAACTGCCGGGTTGTTGGCCCTATCGGCTTTGGCATTGTTGCTTCGCCCAGGCAAACCTATTGCGCTACTAGGCTTAACCTCAAGTAGAGAGTTAGAGTGGAGCTTCCGACTGGTTGGGATCAGCAATCTTGGATTGGCGGCTTTGCTGACCCTAGCCGCGGCTTTCCTAGGTGAGCGAGGGTTACGGCAAGCAGCGGCAATCTTGCTGCTGATCAGCGCAGCAACCTTTGTTTTAACGATATTTCTACCAGGGGGATGGGGTTTGTGGCACCTGCTTTTACTAATCTTCGAGGTCACCCTCGCATCGGCTTACTTCTTCGCGCTCAAAGGGAGAAGACGTAATCGCTAAAGGAAACCCTCAACCATTACTTTAACTTGCCCGTGTTGGTGATTGATTCACGCAGGGGCAGGATTTACTCTTAGCAAACCTGCTTCCCCAGGTATAACAGGTCATCAGGAGCTAAAAATGGCGAATTCAGATTCAGATAACATCCAGTCCGGTCAGCCCGGTCAATTGGGTTATCGCGGCGCCATCGCCTGTTCAGCAGCGGGAATTTCTTATCGGCAACTTGATTATTGGGCGCGGACATCTTTAATCGAACCAAGCATTCGCAATGCCACTGGATCAGGAACTTCTCGACTTTACAGTTTTAGAGATATTTTAGTTTTGAAAATAGTTAAAAGATTGCTTGACACTGGAATCTCACTGCAAAATATTCGGACCGCGGTTGAACACCTTCGTGGCGCTGGAACTGCTGATCTGGCCAACTTAACTTTGATGAGTGATGGTGCCTCGATCTATGAATGCGCTAGTCCAGATGATGTAATCGATTTACTAAAAGGCGGCCAAGGGGTTTTCGGAATTGCGATCGGTTCGGTTTGGCGCGAAGTCGAGGGATCACTTGCCGAACTTCCAAGTGAGAATCTGCCTTTGCAGGAGTCAAATGACGAACTTTCAACACGTCGGCGACTCAAAGGCGCTTAAGCGCTTTTAAGCGGGAATACTGCGCCCACTTCGCCTAATCTGCACCTATAAACCGACAAGTGGTTTGGGTCTTTAGGGGAGTAGTAGATGGCTAGCGTAGATAAAGCAAATAATTTCGTTGATCGCCACATTGGCCCAGATGTTGCCGCAACAAATCAAATGCTTGATTTTTTAAATTATAAATCAACGGATGAATTGATTTCAGCTGTACTACCAACATCTATTTCGACAGATCTTGATAATGCGAATTTGCCAAAATCAGCAAGTGAGGTTGAAGTAATTTCAGAGTTACGGGATCGCGCGAAGATGAATAAAAATTTAACTTCGATGATCGGATTAGGTTATTACAACACCATAACTCCAGCAGTAATCAAACGCGGTGTTTTAGAAAATCCGGCTTGGTACACCGCTTACACCCCATATCAACCTGAGATTAGTCAAGGAAGATTAGAAACTTTATTTTTATTCCAAACAGTAATTACAGATTTAACTGGACTTTCAATTTCAAATGCTTCAATGCTGGATGAGCCAACTGCAGCAGCTGAAGCCATGGGAATAGCTAGAAGAAGTTGGTCTGGCGAAGATGAAGCGCCATTCTTGATCGATCGGGATACTCATCCACAAACTATTGCCGTAATCGAGACTCGAGCGTTGCCGCTGGGAATTAAAATTGAATTGATTGATATTGCGCAACCAATTCCACGTGGTTTTGGTCTACTCATTAGTTATCCCGGTAGTACCGGCGCTCTACGCAATCCGGCTCGTGCTATTGCGGAAATAAAAGAACATGGTGGATTAGCGATTGCGGCAACAGATTTATTGGCTTTAACACTGCTCAAAGCACCGGGGGAGTGGGGTTTTGATGCCGCGGTTGGATCTGCGCAAAGATTTGGCGTTCCAATGGGATTTGGCGGTCCTCATGCCGGATTCCTTGCAGTGCGAAGTGGATTAGAACGGACAATGCCGGGCAGATTAGTTGGTGAGAGCGTTGATGCAAATGGTGGTCGTGCTTATCGCTTAGCTTTGCAAACAAGAGAGCAACACATCAGGCGCGAGAAAGCTACTAGCAATATTTGTACAGCACAGGTTTTGTTAGCAAACATCTCAGCCTTGTATGCGATGTGGCACGGCCCGCGGGGTTTAGAAGCGATTGCCGAGCGAGTGCATTTTTATGCAGCTCTGTTGATTGCTAATTTTAAAGCTAGCGGCTATGCCGTAGTGACTCAATCTTATTTCGACACATTTACTGTGCAGACTGAGACAGGTGCGCAGGCACAGGCATTAGTTAGCAAGGCACTTGATGGTGGAGTAAATATTTTTCTCCGGAGTTCTGAATCAATTTCAATTTCGCTCGATGAAAGTACAACGATTGAAGATTTGATAAAAGTTTCAGTAGCTCTGGAGTTAAAGGCACAGAGCCATGAATCTCTAGAAGAGTTGCAAATTGTCGTTGATGAAACCTTTGCCGAGGATTTTTTACGAACGACTCCATATCTCACAAATAAGATTTTCACTAGCAAGCGTTCTGAAACTTCAATGATGAGGTATTTGCGATCTCTGGCTGATAAAGATCTCGCATTGGATCGAACTATGATTCCTTTGGGTTCTTGCACCATGAAGTTAAACGCCGCAACCGAGATGGAATCAATAACTTGGCCAGAATTTGCCAACTTGCATCCTTTTGCTCCGGCTGACCAAAGTGAAGGTACTCGTTCAATAATTTCTGATTTACAAAAATGGTTATGTGAGATCACGGGATACGATGCGATTTCATTGCAACCAAATGCAGGAAGCCAAGGGGAGTTTGCCGGTTTACTTGCAATTCGTAAATATCATTTAACGCAAGGAAATACCGCCAGAGATATTTGTTTGATTCCATCTAGTGCTCATGGAACAAATGCAGCGAGTGCTGTGATGGCAGGAATGAAAGTAGTAGTTATCGCCTGTGATGAATTAGGTAACGTGGACCTTGCTGACTTAAAAACAAAAATCGCAACCTACAAAGATTCATTGGCAGCATTGATGGTTACTTATCCATCAACTCATGGAGTCTTCGAAGAGGCAATTGGAGAGATTTGCGCAGCAGTCCACGACGCAGGTGGTCAGGTTTATGTTGACGGTGCAAATCTAAATGCGTTAGTTGGTTTAGCTAAACCCGGAAAATTTGGCGCCGATGTTTCGCATTTAAAT
>CAFBLI010000103.1_pt1 | contig 4955 bp, 7 predicted proteins | sample 7268111 | NCBI WGS metagenome assembly CAFBLI01 (sample SAMEA6814026, study PRJEB35770) | freshwater metagenome | biome: Freshwater; feature: Freshwater reservoir; material: water | place: Czech Republic | collected 2016-04-20 | depth 30m m | reverse complement strand
TTTCAACACAATCATTATTACTACTGCTGCTATAGCTACTACAAATAATTGTGAAAGTGTCTGCATAATTTTCCGATTTACTCTGCTGGAACAATCAACTCTTGTGATGCTGGGATCCCATCAACGGTAAGAATTGCATCAGCCGGAATAGCTCGCTTAATAACTGCAAGTGCAATTGTTCCTAGTTCATGATGTCGAGCAACTGTCCCTAAATACCCAACCTCTTTTTCGTTATAAATAATTGGACTATTTGGATTTGGAAGGCTGACTCCTGAGCCATCTAAATGCAGCATCGTTAGGCGTCTTGGGGGTTTCCCAAGGTTTGCAATTTTGGCAATAGTTTCCTGTCCTCTATAACAACCTTTTTTCATATGTACTGATTTATTTAACATACCTAACTCGTTTGGAATCGCTTTTGCATCGGTATCGAAACCTAATCTTGGACGACCGGATGCAACACGCATGGCATCAAGTGCCCAACTTCCTACCTGCATTGAAGTTGTATTAAAAGTTTCAATCATTTGTACAAGTTCTGCCCGAGGGACAAGTGCAAATGGGCCACCAATTTCATTCTCGATACCCGGTGCGCGAAGTAAAGCCACTTCACTACTTGCATCTCTAACTTCAACTCTCAACATAAATTTCATTGAGTTTAAATACTTTTCTAGAATTGAAACACGTGAACTTTCAGTGAATAACCAGGTCGTTTCACCATCATCAACTAAAACAAATTGATCTTCAATATGGCCTTGCGGATCAAGGATTAGAGCAGATTGCCAATCACCTGGTTGCAATTTTTCTAAATGTTGAGTCGTTAATGCGTGCAACCAAGTTAAACGATCAGAACCGGTAATTGCCAGCGCGGGTAAGTGTGATAAATCTGCCCAAGCTTTTCCGGCCTCTAAAGCTTTCTGTTCTTTGTTTGGTTCACCAAAATGCCAAACAGCGCCTTTATCGGGACCTTCTTCATTTAAAACAGCAGACATTTTTATAGCGTTTCAAGACAACGTGCACAAGTTCCATGTATTGCAAAATGGGTTACATCTGTTTTAAAACTGTAATCATCAGCAATTGTGTTTACAAATTGTGCTGCTGTTTCAATTGGGGCTTCCCCTACTGAACCGCATTTTCCGCAAACTAAATGCAAATGATTTATGTCATCGGCTGCGTGATAAGTCGCTCCACCATGACCCAAATGTGAATGGATCACCAAGCCGACATTTTCAAGGGTTTCAAGATTTCGATAAACAGTTGAAAGATTAATTCCAGGATGTTTTAAGCGAACCATCTCTGCAATATCTTCTGGATTGGCATGACCTAATTCGCGCACTGCAGCGAGAACTAATTCGCGTTGAGGGGTTAAGCGCAATCCTCGATCGCGCAATTCATCTGGCATGCCCTAAGCCTAGAGTGGGATCGTAAGATCTACGGCAGTGCCGACTACTGCTAGGACGACTCGTTCAGTTGTGGCACCTGGAGCCAAAATCCGAACTGTCCATTTACCGGGTGCTGCGAAGAAGCGAAACTGCCCTTGTCCATTCAATGGAACTTCAGCGGTGAACTCTCCATCTTTATCCAATAAGCGGGCATAGCCGACAGTGATTGGCATCCCATTTGGAACGCCATCACCTGAACCCTCTGCAATTACTACACCTTGGATCACGCTCTGTTTACTGAGATCAATCCCGGAAAGATCGGCCCCAGCAAGAGTTGCTCCGCAGCTTTTCATGCGCCAATTTCTACTGGTGCGCCGACAAGTGATCCGTATTCAGTCCAAGAGCCATCATAATTTTTAACATTGCCGAGTTCGAGAAGTTCATGAAGTACAAACCATGAAAATGCTGAACGCTCACCAATTCGGCAATAAGCGATCGTCTCTTTTGCATAGTCGACACCTGCGTTTGCGTAAAGCGAACGAAGATCTGCATCAGCCTTGAAAGTTCCATCATCATTTGCTGCTTGTGACCACGGAATATTTTTTGCTGTTGGAATATGTCCAGCGATCTGCCCACCCTCTTGTGGCAAATGAGCTGGGGCGAGTAATTCACCTTTAAATTCAGCAGGAGAGCGAACATCAACGATATTTTTTACTCCGATTGAATTGATTACTTCATCGCGGAATGCACGGATTGAAAGATCGCGATCTTTCGCAACATAACGAGTAGCGATGCGAGTTGGAGATTCTGAAGTAAGGGGACGTCCATCAAGTTCCCACTTCTTGCGGCCACCATCAAGGATCCTTACATCTGCATGTCCATAAACTTTAAAGTACCAATAAGCATAAGTTGCGAACCAGTTGTTATTTCCACCATAAAGCACAACTGTTGAATCATTTGCGATTCCATGCTTTGAAAGAAGAAGTTCAAACTTCTCTTTAGAAACGATGTCGCGAATTACCCCATCTTGCAGATCGTTTCTCCAGTGAAATGTACTTGCTCCTTCTATGTGGTTCTTCTCATACAAAGAAGTATCTTCATCTACTTCAACAAGAACCACTTTTGACTTTGATAAGTTTTCTTGAACCCAATCAGCTGTTACTAATGCAGTTGAACGTGACACTATTTAACCTCCAAAGTTATATTTGAATTACGTGGGCTAACTAAACGAACGCCTAGTAAATAAAACTGGCAACCTAAGCAATAATTAAACGCAAAGTTTAAAAATGCTGCTGCTAGAGCAAATGCGACTGCAAAAGAAAAGATGGCTGTCGAGCCTGCAAATGATCCAACAAGTGCAACAACTGTAAAAGCCAAGCCAACTGCTTGTGCAAATTTCGGTGGGCGTACATCTTCAAAAATTGGATTAGATTTTAAACGTGGCTTAACTAATGTGCGGAAAATAACTGCATAAGGAGTGAATTGTGGGCCACGTAATGCGCCAATTACAAAAACTGCTGCTTGCCACGCAATGGCTACAGGTGATTGCATTACTAACGCCACAGAAAAAACAATTGCAGTAATTAACGCGCCAAAGCGTGCACCACGAGCATCTATTTGTACAGAAGCCTTTAATATATTTGACATGAATCTCCTTCAATAATTTGGGGGATAAAAATTAGCAAGCCGCTAACGCGGGCAAACGACACTTAAAGTGTTGGGAGGTTTAACGACAAAGCGAAGTAGAGATGCGACCATAATCAATGGTGCGACGCTTCGTGAGCACGGGAAGCACGGCAAGCGTGGCTAACACAGTAAGCGCATTTCTCTTGGAAAACATAGGTGAATCTTACTTTTGATCACTTATTTAAGCCACTTGCGAACCTCTTGCATCTACTTACTTTGAGACAGGGCGATCTTCTGGCCAACGTAATGACCAGGTCGCATCGGTATTTCGATCTACTCCCCAGCAGCCATATTCAGCTAATTCTGGCTTCAAAAACCAACGAGCACCTTCACGTCCTGAAACTACAAGGGCAGTGGCTAGTGCATCTGCAATACCTCCATCAGGACCAAAAACGCTAGTAGCACGTGCTCCGATCGCAATTAATCCATTTGCTGGATCAATGATGTGGGCACCACGCTCATAAGTTCCACTGCTTGCTACTGCGCCATTTGTAATTGGTAATGCAGTTGCAATCGCATCCTTTTTTTCTGGGTGTTGAATTCCAATCATCCAAGGTTTCTCACCATCCGGAGTCAACATTCCACCGCGCAAAGTTATATCTCCACCTGCATTTATATGTACATGCGAAATTCCAGCTGCAACAGCTTTATTTGCAATTTGATCTGCAGCCCACCCTTTTACATAACCAGATGGATCAAATCCACCAAGCCTTGCATGCCATGGATCAAATGCACCTTCAGTTAAATCGCGCGCTTGCTCACAAAGTTTCCAAATCAATTTCATTCTTGAGGAAGCATTTTCTATTTTTAATTCACCGCTTCTGATCTTTGTTACTTCGGAATCATTTTTAAAGGTAGAAAAATCGCGGTCAATTTCATGCAAGAAAGTAACCGCCTCTTTCGAGACGGTTTCAATTTCACTGGTTGATTTAGATTCTTCATAAAATTCCAGGGCTACAACTGTGCCCCAGACCTCTTCATGATGAATCATTTAGTCGGCTTCTCCCTCGTCGTCTCCCTCGTCGTCTCCCTCGTCGTCTCCCTCGTCGTCTCCCTCGTCGTCTCCCTCGTCGTCTCCCTCGTCATCCCCGCCACCACCCTTAATACTCCTAATAGTTGGTGGATTTGAAATATTTGGGGAGTTAGTTTTAACTTTTTTAGTTACACCACTCTTGTTTGTATTGGTTACAGGCGCAGATTTCGATGTTGCTTTTGTTGTGGGCGTGCTTTTTGGAGATGGATCAGTAGAAGTAAAGGCAACTGGTTGTTCAGATGTACTAGCCACAGGAGAAGCTGTGGTGGCTGGTGACATCAATCCCCCACCATTATTTGATACTGGTTGGAAAAATAAGAAAGCTATTAAGACGCTGCCAACTGCCGCAATTAAAAATATTGTGCGTTTCATAATTTCATGGCTCCTTAGATATTTCTTAATGCTGCTGCGAGAGATGATTTCCAACCATTTGAAGTGTAGGTAGCTCCACCAATTCGGGGAATGCCATCTGCAGATTGGGCTTGCAAAGTTAAATCAATCAACATCGGAATTGCCTGCTGTGAAATATAAGATGATCTGCGATCGCCACTTGGATATTGCAATCCGGTTGCATCGACAATCTGACCATTCTCAACAACGATTTCCACTTGCACTGGGCCCCAACGTGTTGAAATAACTGGTCCAGTAATGGTTTGAAATTTGCTCCCCGTTTTACTGGGCGCTGATGAGGGTGCAGGAGGCGGTGTTGGAGTTTGTGAAGGTGATGGACTCTGCGAAGGCGCTTGAGATTGCGAAGATGATGGCGATGCAGAGGGGGTTGGTTGTGAGTTAGTAGCTGTTGCATTCGCAGCATTTCCGCTATTTGTGGAACTCTGCTTGCTCTTGTTTTTCTTTGTCGC
>CAFBLI010000072.1_pt1 | contig 6897 bp, 9 predicted proteins | sample 7268111 | NCBI WGS metagenome assembly CAFBLI01 (sample SAMEA6814026, study PRJEB35770) | freshwater metagenome | biome: Freshwater; feature: Freshwater reservoir; material: water | place: Czech Republic | collected 2016-04-20 | depth 30m m | reverse complement strand
GCCTATCATGGCTCGGAAATTTTTGCCCCAGAAGCTGACTTATCTAAGCGCATCGTGGCAGGTCGGGTAGATGCATTAAAGCGCTTTATAGCTCTTTAAAAATCAACCATAGTTGGATGCAGCTCTTTCAAGTTTGCATATGACCGAAGTTAGCATTCCGGCTTACAGGGCGACTCTTCTATTTATCTACTCGATAATTTATAGTTTGCATATGACTGAAAAGAAAGTGACTGGACCGGCGTCATATTTCCCGTCGATTGAGAAGAAGTACGGGAAGCCTATTGAGCATTGGATGAAAGAACTCAAAAAAGTTTCAAAGTTGGCACACATGGAGCAAGTGGCTCACCTAAAAGAGAAATTTGAAATGGGTCATGGTCATGCAAATGCAATCGTGGCCGTCTTTCGTCAGAAGAACGGTTTGTGGTGACGAACTTATCTGAATTTACTTCAGCTTATGAGAATGCAACTAATGAGTTTCTAAAAGTTGCAAAGCAATTAAGTGAATCAGAACTTGATTCATCAAAATCTGGAGGTTGGACTGCACGTCAAGTGATTCACCATGTGGCTGATAGCGAGGCACAGTCATATGCAAGACTTCGTCGATTGATTGCAGAACCTGGCACTCAAATTCAAGGATATGACGAAGCTAGATGGGGCGAAAATGAAACATTGGGCTACAAAGATTTGCCGATAGATAATTCCTTGGCAGTGTTCAAGGCGGTTCGTGCCTCATCACTGGTCATCATTAAGAGACTCAATCTAAATCAACTGGGTAATTCAGGAACCCACAGTGAAAGTGGTGAATACACGGTAACAACTTGGCTTGAAACGTATGTAAAACATCCTTTGGAACATGCGGAACAAATCCGATCCGGCTTGTAGGGCCACCATTCTTTATTTCTTAAGTGATTTAATGGTTCAATGAGACTTCGACCGCTATCCCTGGCAGACGAAAAACAAGCCTTGGAAGGACATGCAGAACTAGCAACTGAGAACTGGGAATACCTGCTGGGATATACAAAGAATCTTCCCTGGGCTGAATATGTCGAAGCTGTTCATGATGAATCTTTAGGTCGTAATTTAAAGGAAGGTCGCGTTCCTGCAACATTTCTTATGGCCGAAAGTGAAGGAATTCTTGTAGGTCGAGCGTCCATCCGTCATGAACTAAATGATTTTTTATTCAATTACGGTGGACATATTGGTTATGGAGTAAGGCCGAGTTATCGCAGACAGGGCTTTGCAACCGACATCTTGCGACAATCACTTACTTATCTTCATGGGCTTGGGGTTAGTGAAGTTCTGATCACTTGCGATGAGGATAACGTGGGCTCTGCAAAAGTAATTGAGTCACAAGGTGGAATTCTAGAAAACACCGTGGAATTTGAAGGAATTTTGAAGCGAAGGTACTGGATTTCCAGAGTCATTCTATAGGGCGACTCTTCTTTATTTGTTGCATTAATGCTACATAGCATATATGCTACTTCTCATGAGTCGCAATCCTGAAGAACCGGTTTACAACCGCATCGAAGAAGTACGCGCTGCCTTAGGACTGTCTAGGCAGGATCTTGCCGATAAGGCTGGTGTGCATTACCAAACAATTGGGTACTTAGAGCGCGAGGAGTACAGCCCATCTTTAGTGCTGGCTTTACGCATTGCTAAGGCGCTTAATCAAGAGGTATCAGAGCTGTTTTCACAAACCCCATTCAAGAAAGGAAAGTAAGGATGTCGAAGAAGAACAAGATTTATTGGTTTGAGGGAGTGACTGAAAAGGGAGTTAAATCCTTACTTACCGACGAAAACTCAAAGTACAGATGGCTCAGGCCGCAGCGAAATCGAAGAATTCTTGTATTTGTTATGTCTCTAGGGTTTGTATTAGTGGCAATGGGAAGTTACTGGCCAACTTTAAAAACCAATATGAATCTTTCTGATGGAACCGCAGTCGTGATCTATAGCGTCTCAGCCATATTTGTTATCTTCGCCGTACTTCTGGGTTATCTACTTCTACGTATAAGTGTCCGGGGAATAGCCGATGCACCTAATGAACTTTTAGATGAACGTCAGATCAAAATTCGTGACACGTCATTTAGATATGCGTATTACGCGCTGGGGTATTTAATCGTGGCACTCTTGATTCTGATGATTTATGCCCCAGATTTGAAATTGTTCGAGCCTGAGGGCAATGATGGAAGTTACCTGATCATTTCCATGCTTTTCGCTTGTTCCTCATTACCTTCGATGGTCTTGGCCTGGCGCGAGCGGGATATATAGCAAGATGCAAAGAGATATAGCACCTGATGTACTGAGAGGTTTTGCTCTACTTGGAATCTTGGTCGTAAACATTCAATTCATGGGGTTGAACAGCGACCAAGGGGCTCGCGGAGAGTGGACTCAAGGATTTGCCAATGGTTCAGCAACCTTCCTTATCGCAGCTTTATTTGCAGGAAAGTTTTACTTACTGTTTTCTTTTCTCTTCGGCTACAGCTCAAACTACGTAATTAGAAACGACAGATCTAACAGAGCTCGATGGATTAAGCGTTGCTTAGTACTTATAGCTTTTGGAGCAATTCACTTTACCTTTCTATGGCACGGAGACATCATCTTTGTGTATGGATTATTTGGATTACTGCTCACCGCATTCTTTTTCCGGACAGATCGAACTCTAAAAATTTGGTTTCGAATAGTATTTTCCATTTCAACATTATTTATCGTGTTAATTAGCGCATTGGCATTTGTTGCTGAGTATTTATTAGAGGAAGATCTCGGATTAAGTGCAGAGTCGAGCCTTGATGAGATTCTTCGGAATGGAACTTTCCTGGAGTCAATACCTGCACGATTGGAAGTCTGGTTACTCGGCATCTCAACCGGGATATTCCTTCAAGGAGGAATGGCATTTGCTGCCTTCTTGCTTGGTGTGCGATTAGCACGCTCGAATTTCCTATCGTCGCCTATAGATGAAGCTGCGAATGCGAGATTGATGAAAAAAGGTCTTATTTTCGGATTACCGATTCAAATTATTGCAGCAGCAATTCTTCTACGAAATGAGCAGGGGGCTGAGCCATCCGAAAGTATCTACCTCATCTCACTTGTTGCTTCATTCGTGGCGGCCCCACTGCTATCAATGTTCTATGTAGGAGTGATTCGCAAGCTTGTTGAGGAGCGGCCATATCTAGTTTTGTGGATGAAACCAGCGGGAAAGATGTCATTGACTATCTATATTTCACAATCGGTTGTCACTTCTCTGATTTTTGGCCCTTGGGGTTTGGATTTATTCCAAGATTTGCAAACCTGGCAGGTATTTCTGCTTGCATTTGGAATTTGGCTACTTCTTTCCTATTTCGCAGCACAATGGCTGAAGAGGTTCGACCGAGGACCTCTCGAAAAATTAGTCAGCTCACTCACTAGAAATCGAAAAGAGAATCAATAAATGGCATGGATAGCCGTGATTACAGCAGGATTACTTGAAGTTGGTTTTGCAACAATGCTCAAACTTTCAAATAATTTCACTAAAATTTGGCCAAGTATTGGGTTCTTAGTTTTTGCAGCGGGGAGTTTTTCCCTTTTAGCTTGGTCACTAAAAGTGTTGCCAGTGGGTACTGCATATGCGGTTTGGACCGGCATCGGAGCTGCAGGAACCGCCATTTTAGGAATGATCATCTTCAAAGATCCTGTTTCTTTTTCCCGAATTACAGCGATCGCCTTCATAATCGCTGGGGTTATTTTGTTGAATTTCTCAAGTTCGAACCATTAAAACTCAGCACCGCTTTTTCTAATATATATGGAACAATTTCGTCATGACAAAAGTCCTCATAACTGGCGCCAGCGGCTACATCGGTAAACATGTAACTCTTCAACTATTGAATCAGGGTTACGAGGTCAGAGCCTCAGTTCGTAAGCTTTCAAAGTCTGCCGAAGTGCGCGATGCGGTCACACCTCATTTGATTGATTCCAATGATTTGAATTCCCGACTTACCTTTGTGGAACTAGATCTAGAAAAAGATTCTGGTTGGAGTGAAGCATTAAGTGGTGTTGATGTTCTATTACACACAGCATCTCCATTCCCATTAGTTTCACCTAAAGACGAGAATGACTTAATTCGCCCAGCAGTAGATGGAACATTGCGTGCACTTAAAGCCGCGAAGACTGCTGGAGTAAAGCGCGTAGTTTTGACTTCATCGGTGGCAGCTATTTACGGATGTGAATTACCTGCGGGAGTTAGTGCATATGACGAAACTTTTTGGTCAGATATTAATCATCCGGTCGGTCGCGTGGCATATACAAAATCAAAGACTCTCGCCGAGAAAGTTGCATGGGATTTCGTAAAGAATGAAGCTCCAGAGATCGCTTTAACAACAATCAATCCGGTATTGGTCCTTGGGGCACCACTCGATAAGAATTTTGGTTCATCAATTTCACTTGTTGAGCGGATTCTTAATGGAAAAGATCCAATGTTGCCTGACCTAAAATTTGCCATCGTTGATGTACGCGATGTTGCAGCCATGCATGTTGATGCAATCAAGAATGATTCATCAAAAGGTGAAAGAATTATCGCCTCATCTGGAACTAAGTCATTTATTGATATTGCAAAATTGCTCAAATCGACGTACCCAAAGAGCAAAGTAAAGTCTGCAAAGGCCCCTACGTTCCTTATTCACTTCCTGTCACTCTTCGATGGCTCAATTAAGGCGATTTTGCCTCAACTTGGTAAGCCAATGAACGTCAGCGGAGCCAAAGCCACTCGTCTGCTTGGTATTAGTTTTATTCCAGTAGATGTAGCCATAAAGGAATCTGCAACGTATCTAATCAAGAACGGATTTATCAAGAGTTAAAAAGTTAATTGTGTAGTTGCGTCTCAGGTAATCACATCAATAAACCAACTCTTCTTGCCTTCAGCTTCGATTAAACGGCAATTGAATTCTTTGCTAAGTAATTTATGAAGCTCTTGTGGAGTTCGTGGATTCCTAGCTTGAGAAACTAAGTATCGAGTTACCTCACCTCGAGTTAGTTTTGACATATGTGTGATCACTTTCAATTGCCCGGCAACTTTTTTGAAAACACGTATGCCAACAGTATTAAGCGGATTAGGCGTCCAGACAGTTGAGTAGGTAGATGATCTGCAATCAATAACTAGTTCATTATCTAATCCAGATAGAGCGAGTGAAAGTGGTTTCTTCCAAGTTGCAGGGTCAATTTTAAATTTGTAATAAGGAATTACATCAGTTAAACGAAGCGCACCAAAAGCTGCAGAAATGATAATAATTGAATTGTTCGCCCGTGTTTGAGCAGCGGCTGATAGAGATGTGTAATCAAGTGCTTGATACAAAACCCCTTCGTAAACATTCGAAGCAAAATCGCAATGCGATAGATCTATCTCTTTGTGCTTTTTTAACACAGCAGTTCGAGTTGCAGTGAGGTCTGCATTAAATGAAAGTGCATTCAATTTAAAGGCAGTTTTCTGCTTAGGCTCGTTCTTTTTCTCACTTGGTGGAAGAAAAATCTTCATTACAAATTACTCACAGGCATTCGGCAAGGGTACTGGAGCAAGAAGGTGGGAGCCTGGATTACATTTGATACAAGGGACAAGGGACTCAGGAAAAGCTATTTTTCGGCTTCTAGAACCGCTTCGCCTATGGATGGCGGCTATTATTCAAAATGGATAATTTATGCTTTACAACTAGAATGACTCTATAGCGATCGCCTAAAAGAGGGAATAAAAATGTCAGATTCTGCAAAGTGCCCAATCGTCCATGGTGCAATTACTACTGTAGAAAATTCCAATATGGATTGGTGGCCTAAGGCCCTAAATTTCGATATTTTGCATCAGCATGATTCCAAAACAAATCCACTAGGTAAAGATTTTAATTATCATCAAGAACTCAAGAAGCTCGATATTCCAGCACTGAAAAAAGATTTACATGCTTTGATGACAGATACTCAAAGTTGGTGGCCTGCTGATTGGGGTCATTACGGCGGGTTGATGATTCGTATGTCATGGCATGCAGCAGGCTCATACCGCGTAGCTGATGGCCGTGGTGGTGGAGGAACAGGAAATCAAAGATTTGCACCACTTAATTCATGGCCTGACAATGTAAACCTTGATAAAGCCCGCCGCCTTTTATGGCCAATCAAAAAGAAGTACGGAAACAAAGTTAGTTGGGCAGACCTATTAGTACTTGCCGGAACCATTGCTTACGAATCAATGGGATTGAAGACATTTGGATTTGGTTTTGGCCGTGCAGATATTTGGCACCCAGAGCTTGATATTTACTGGGGATCTGAAAAAGAGTTCCTTGCCCCAAGTGAATTGAGATATGAGAATTTAGACGATCCGTCAACATTAGAAAATCCACTTGCTGCAACTCACATGGGTTTAATTTACGTAAACCCTGAAGGCGTGAACGGTGTTTCTGATCCACTTAAGACCGCAGGTCAAGTTCGGGAAACATTTGCGCGTATGGCGATGAATGACGAAGAAACAGTTGCACTTACCGCTGGCGGTCATACTGTTGGTAAGGCACATGGAAATGGAAACGCATCTCGACTTGGACCAGCTCCAGAAGGTGCGGACATTTCAGAGCAAGGTTTTGGTTGGATGAATCACGAAACTCGAAGCATCGGTCGCGATACCGTTTCAAGCGGAATTGAAGGCGCATGGACCACAAATCCAACAAAGTGGGATAACGGATACTTTTATTTGCTTTTCACATACGACTGGGAATTAAAGAAGTCTCCTGCAGGTGCGCAGCAATGGGAGCCAATTAATATTAAAGAAGAAGATAAGCCGGTAGATGTAGAAGATTCCTCAATCAGATACAACCCAATCATGACTGATGCCGATATGGCGATGATTAAGGATCCAATTTATCGCGAGATTTCTGAGAAGTTCTACAAAAATCCTGC
>CAFBLI010000064.1_pt1 | contig 7423 bp, 8 predicted proteins | sample 7268111 | NCBI WGS metagenome assembly CAFBLI01 (sample SAMEA6814026, study PRJEB35770) | freshwater metagenome | biome: Freshwater; feature: Freshwater reservoir; material: water | place: Czech Republic | collected 2016-04-20 | depth 30m m | reverse complement strand
GTTTGCATACGAGTCGTACACATCGCACCTGGACCAACTCCAACTTTCACAATATCTGCACCAGCTGCAATTAAATCTCTTGTTCCTTCGGCGGTAACTACGTTTCCGGCAACGATTGGAACCTTTGGATTTAAGGCCTGAATTTTCTTCAACGCTTCAAGCATTTTTTCTTGGTGACCATGCGCAGTATCTATTACTAGTACATCAATACCCGTGGCAAGAAGTGCAGTTGCTTTCGCAACAACGTCACCATTTACTCCAACTGCTGCACCAATTCGTAATTTTCCATTTGCATCTAAAGCTGGTTGATACATCGTCGCACGTAATGCCCCAACGCGAGTAATGATCCCAGTGAGATTCCCACTCTTATCAACAATTGGTGCAAGTCGACGTCGCGCAGTGTTGAGCGCTTCAAAAGCAGCGCGTGGATCAATATCTTGCGGCAAAGTGATTAGGTCACTGCTCATAACTGCGTGTACTTGAGTGAAGCGATCGACTTCTTCGCAATCTGTTTCTGTGACAATTCCAACTGGCTTGCCATTTTCAACAACTACAACAGCACCGTGCGCGCGCTTTGTAATTAAAGTCATTGCATCTGAAACTGTGTCATGTGGAGCGAGAGTTACTGGCGTATCAAAAATTGGATGTCTTGATTTAACCCATGAAACTACATCGGCGACAACTTCAACCGGAATATCTTGCGGTATTACAACTATTCCACCGCGACGAGCGATTGTTTCGGCCATCCGGCGACCCGCAATTGCGGTCATATTTGCTACGACAATTGGAATGGTTGTGCCAGTTCCATCATTGGTTGTGAGGTCAACATCGAGCCTGCTGGTTAATGCCGAACGCGACGGAACCATAAAAACATCGTCATAAGTTAGATCGTAGGCAGGAGTTGTCTCTGAACCATCATGTAGAAAACGCACGTGAAAGAACGTTACTCGCTATGGGAAATAACTTCTACTTCGCCGCAATTACTGGTCTAGTTTGAGCGTGAAATCAAAGTTCAACAAAGTAGTAAAAGGGATTTTATGAGGGCTTAATCGCCGCTTCGATTGGTCCCCATCGATCTGGCAATTTCACGTCCAGCTTCACGTTCTTTCAAAGCCTGTCGCTTGTCATGTGATTTCTTTCCACGAGCAAGAGCTAATTCAACTTTCGCTTTACCATCTTTAAAATAAAGTGAAAGCGGAACTAAAGTAAGTCCACCTTCTTTAACAATTGCATGCAGCTTAGTTAACTCGCGTTTATGTAACAAAAGTTTGCGCTCACGACGAGGCGTGTGATTATTCCAAGAGCCTTCAAAATATTCAGGGATGTGTACACCTTGTAAAAATAATTCATCTTCAGTAAAAGTGGCATATCCATCTACCAAAGATGCGCGCCCAGCACGAAGTGACTTAACTTCAGTACCCGTTAACACAACGCCACATTCATATACATCTTCAATTGAATAATCATGACGTGCTTTTTTGTTTTGGGCGATTAATTTACGCCCGCTCTCTTTAGCCATCATTGCCACTTGATTGCACATTTGAATTTGGAAAACTCTTTTGATCTGCAGGCTTAGAAATATCTGAAAGTGCATTAATTAATTTGATTGCCTTTGGCAATGATTGCGCTTCGCTAGCACTTAAATCTGGTTTGATTCCAACGCCCTCAATAAATTTACCTAAAGGAGTGCGTAAGCGACCAACTGTTATTTCAATACTTGATCCATTAGCAAGTTTCGAAGATTCCTGGACTGAGCCTTTTCCAAAAGTATTACTGCCTATCAGCACTGCGCGGTTACGGTCCTGCAAAGCGCCCGCGACAACTTCGGCAGAACTTGCAGTGTTTTCATTTATCAAAATTGCCACCGGAACATTAATACTGGCTGGTGCCTTGGCTTGAATGGTCTTGCGATCTCCATTTGCAAGGTCATAAGAAACTATTGCACCCTTTGAAAGAAAAAGTGCGGCAAAATCACTTGCCACGCTCAAGATTCCACCAGGATTGTCCCGTAGATCCAAAATTAAACCTTTTTGATAATTGCCCTGTGCTAACTCCGCTTTAACATCTTCTACTACTTGTTCACTGAATGCTTCGATTCGTAAATAAAGAATATCTTTCTTAACCTGGTCTGCAGAAACATCTTTTGATTGAAACTCTTCGCGCACAAGTTCATACTTTTTCTCAATACCCTTGCGTAAAACTGAAAGTTTTAAAACAGTACCAGCGTCGCCGCGCAGCGCAGCGGCAGCTTCATTTACAGAAGCACTAGATAGGTCGGCCCCGTCAACCAAAATAATTACATCTCCAACTTTCAAGCCAGCCTGTTTTGCTACAGAATCTTTTTTCAAAGATGAAATCTCAGATCCCCCACCGATTCCGGCGCGTAACCAAATTCCAACACCGCTATATCGCCCAAATAAATTCTGACTCTCCTCGTTTGTTTCATTTGAGTCGTAATAAGAGGACCAGCGATCACCAGTGGCTCGCAACATTCCCTCGATTGCAGCTCGCTCTAATGCTGATTTATCTAAAGCTCCAGCAGTCACGATCCGATCTAACGCCTGATCTATAGAATTTGTAGATTTATTAAAATTTTGACCCAGCGCAAATGAAAGCACTGAAGTAAAAACAATCAGTGCTGATATTTCGATCTGCCGGCGTTTCATGTGCTAATCCTAAAGGACTCGCAGAGTTAGCGTTTTATACCTTCACAAATCTGCGTAATGTGACAAAAGAGGCCACTGTTGCGACTAAAACACCAGTCAAAAGCAAGTAACCAGAAGCCACCCAAACCGAATCCCAACCGAAGAATTTAGTAAATGTGAGTAATGGGGCAACTCTTGTATCAATCAAGTATTTAAAGGTTGAAAGCAAGCCAGTGGCAAATCCCCAGCCAATTAGAGCTGAGAAAACTCCTTCTAATAAAAATGGCAACTGGATTGAGAAAGAAGATGCACCGACTAGTTTCATCACGCCAGTTTCGCGTCGTCTATTAAAGGCGGCAATTCTGATTGTGTTTGAAATAAGTAATGCGGCAGTTAGAACACTTGCTAGACCAATCAGCAATGCGCCATTTCTTAGAACGTTTAGCAATCTAAAGAATTTTTCTAAAATTGCGCGTTGATCTTGAACAACATCAACACCTGGTCGACCAGCAAATGCACTTTGCACTACAGAAAATTGAGTTGGATCTTTCAACTTGATTCTAAAAGATTCTGGTAACTGTTCTGCAGTAACATTTTGCGCAATGGCTGAATCCTTAAATCTTTCTTGGAAACGTGTAAATGCCTCAGCCTTCGACTCGTAATAAACTTGAGCGACAACTGGAAGTGAGCTTAAGTCAGTGCGAATCTCTTCGCGTTGAGTTGCAGTAATCGTTCCACCTGAACATGATGGAGAAACCGAGAGATCACCGCACAAGTAAACCGAAACTTCAATTTTGTCGTACCAATAATCTTTCATCACTCCGACTTGTGAATTAGTTAAAAGGCCAACACCAAGCATTGAGAGTGAGATTGCTACTGTAACAATTACCGCAAAAGTCATCGTTAAATTTCGACGTAGGCCGATGCCTACTTCAGAGAAAACAAAACCGGCACGCATTTGATCCCCTAACCGCTATATCCGTAGACGCCGCGAACTTGATCTCGAACCACATGTCCAACATCTAATTCGATTACCCGTTTGCGCATCTGATCAACAATTCCACTGTCATGAGTAGCCATAACTACTGTTGTACCTGTTCTGTTAATTCGATCTAGCAATTTCATAATTCCAACACTTGTTGCCGGATCTAAGTTCCCAGTTGGTTCGTCTGCAATCAAAATTGCTGGATGGCTAACAAATGCTCGAGCAATTGCAACTCTTTGTTGTTCGCCACCAGATAATTGACTTGGACGACGATCTCCGTAGCCATCAAGTCCTACTAAATCTAAAACCTCTGGAACTTCGCGGCTGATCTCTTTCTTTGAGTAGCCAAGTACATGCAAAGTAAAGGCAATATTTTCACTCACAGTTTTGTTAGGCAAAAGTCGAAAATCTTGGAAGACAGTGCCGACTTGGCGCCGTAACTCCGGTAATTTCCATGCAGAGAGTTGACTCAAATCTTTCCCAGCTACATAAATCTTTCCAGTCGTCGGTAATTCCTCGCGGAGTACTAAACGTAAAAAGGTGGATTTACCGCTGCCTGATAGTCCTACGAGAAAGACAAACTCCCCTTTAGCGACGTCCAAATTAACCCCATCAAGAGCTGGTCGCTCCTGGTTGGGGTAGATCTTGCTGACGCCTTCAAAGCGAATCATGCGCACCTCACTACTTGATTCTAGGGAGCGATCCTGAGATACCGCTGATTTACGCTCGATTTACCCCGTGAATTTTCTGACATTTGTCCACATTTTGAGCACAGATCCACTGCTAAATAATCTGTATTGCTTAACCCTCGCTGGATCTTCTCCAACGAACGCCGGCTTCGATAAATCCATCAATTTCACCATCGAGAACTGCGCCAGTATTTCCAGTTTCAAAATCAGTTCGTAAATCTTTTACTAATTGATACGGCTGCAACACATATGTACGCATTTGATTTCCCCATGAACCAGTGGTGTCACCTTTTAGTGCATCAATACGCGCACGTTCTTCAACGCGACGAAGGTCTAATAATTTTGATTGCAAAACTGCCATTGCTGTTGCACGGTTTTGAATCTGTGATCTTTCATTTTGACATGAGACAACAATATTTGTTGGCAAGTGAGTGATGCGCACCGCTGAATCTGTTGTGTTAACTCCTTGTCCACCGGGACCACTGGAACGAAATACATCAACCCGTAAATCTTTTTCATCAATTTCAATGTGGTCACTTTGATCAACAACTGGCACCACTTCAACTCCAGCAAATGAAGTGTGGCGACGTGCTTGACTATCAAATGGGGAGATACGAACTAAACGATGAGTTCCTTGCTCTACTGAAAGTGTTCCGTAAGCGTATGGCGCACTTACTCGCGCAATTGCAGATTTAATTCCAGCTTCTTCGGCATGTGAAAGATCTAAGATTTCAAATTTATGTCCATGTCTTTCTGCCCACCTTGTATACATGCGCAACAACATCTGCGCCCAATCAGCAGCATCAACACCGCCCGCTTCAGATCTGATTGTAAGTAGTGCATCACGTGAGTCATATTCGCCATTTAACAAAGTACGGATCTCTAATTCGGCAACTGCGCGTTTTAACAAATCTAATTCATTTACAGCTTCAGCCAATGTATCAGCGTCATTTTCGCCTTCGGCTAATTCAACCAAAACTCGAACATCATCAACTCGACTAACTAACTTTTCAATTCGTTCAATTTCATTTTGTAAGCGTGCCAATTTGCTAGTTACTCGCGCAGCATTCTCTTGATCATTCCAAAGGTTTGGATCTCCTGCCTCTTCTTGCAGAGTGGCTATCTCTCTTTCCATCGCATCAAAATCCAAAACTTTGCGGATCGATGAAAGAGATTGAGCTAATTGCTCAATCTCCAAGGGGAATTCACGATCAGACATGGTTTAAGGATAGTGGTTGACGAACCACTAGAAGAGCAGTTAATTGTGAAGAGGGGATGAAAGCCTCTTCACAATTAACTGCTCGCCTATTCTTTGCTTGTTGGGCGAGAGAGAAGAATTATTGATACCACTGCTGTAGCACTAATTAAGGCTAAAAGATTTGCAAGCAAAATCCGATCGGCCTCACGCAAATAAAACGAAACAGCAAAAGCTATGAAATTTGCTAGGAGCGCTGGCGAATACCCGTAACGTTTTTTACGTTTGATTCCTTGAGCAGCAAACAAAAGTCCTAATCCGGCCAGAATTGCAAAGAGTATTTCTACTAGTAATGCATCTGGATTTTTTGCTTCGGAGATGAAATATTCGACAATTAAGAAAGCTCCACCACTTAAAACTAAAACACCCTCAAAAGAAATTAATGCACTTGTTGCTAAGCGAAATTTTGAAGTTGAATTGGAACTATCTTTTTGGTTCATATATTTAATCTAACTCCTCGCCCACTCTTTTTCGATGGTATTAATTTCATCACCTTAAAATTACTTCCCACTTTTCCCGGTCGGCAAGAGTTCATATCCACCTGTTGACGGCCAATCATGCAGCAATCTAAATCCTTCACCATACTTAGATCCACCTTGAACGCCGCGAAATCTTGCTTGTATATACATATTTTCAGTAAATCCAATTGAATACATATGCTCAGTCCACGCAACTTGACTGACATGTGAAGAAAGCATTTTATCTTTGATATCCATGACTGATGTGACATCAACATAGAACTCAGGTTCAAATCCTTTACCCATAATCGTGTCCATTATGAAAGTGGTTGGAATTGATGTTTCAGAAAGTTTGGTTTGGACAAGTGGAACACTCACTGGGATGCGACAGTCGCGCGCAATTGATCCAGCAAGACGATGATCAGGGTGGTAATCATTTTCACTCAAGATAAACATAATATCTGGACGTGCTTCGCGAATTGCATCAATAAATCTTTCACGGGTTGGTCGATCATCAAATAGAAATTCATCATCGAAATCCATCCAAATAACTTTTGCACCAATTACCGCGGCAGAAGTTTTAGCTTCTTCATGGCGTATTCGGGCGATCTCATCTTTTTTTGCACCGGGTTCACCGGAACCAACATTTCCATTTGTAGCAATTGCAATATAAATTTCATCTCCACGTTGAGCGCAGAGTGCGAGAGTTCCACCGCAAAGCCATTCAATATCATCAGGATGTGCAGCGATTGCTAGAACTCTCATTAATGCTCCAGTCAGATAAAAATAAAAAATTTTGTAATTAGGTAAGTGAAGTGCGAGTTAGATTTTTGAAAAGCCTAACATTCACCATTCTCGATTAGTAGGGGTGGTGAGTGGTACTGGAGTGGTGAGTGGTACTGGAGTGGTGAGTGGTACTGGAGTGGTGAGTGGTACTGGAGTGGTGAGTGGTGCGGGGGTAGTTAGTGGAGCAGAGCCTGGTTCGGCTACCAAATCCGAACTCCTGCTCTTGGTCAAATATCAACCCATCGCCTACTGCCTGTGATCTGCCTCATAACTGGCCTAACTTCTCAATCCAAGGGTGAAACAACCTCTTTATTTCCCTCAGTAATTCCTCATCCGCAACCTTGATGTATACGCTTACCCTTGGCTTACCGCGATGGGAGTGTCAGTGTCGACAGCGGATTTCGGTGGTGCTTTTGGCGCCAATGAATGGTTAGTAGAAGAGATGTACGAAAAGTACCTCCTCGATCCTGTCTCCGTTGATCCACAATGGATTGATTTCTTTGCGGCAAATGCACATTTAATTAATGGCAATGGTTCAGCTGGTGTAAGTACATCTGCAAGTAATGGTGCGAGTGCAAGTAATGGTGCGAGTGCAAGTAATGGTG
>CAFBLI010000060.1_pt1 | contig 7658 bp, 7 predicted proteins | sample 7268111 | NCBI WGS metagenome assembly CAFBLI01 (sample SAMEA6814026, study PRJEB35770) | freshwater metagenome | biome: Freshwater; feature: Freshwater reservoir; material: water | place: Czech Republic | collected 2016-04-20 | depth 30m m | reverse complement strand
GGAACTCTGGCGGAATTTTTTGAAGTAGAGATTATGCCGACCCACCGCGCTCTTGCAGATGTGCAAGCAACTGTTGAAATTTTGCACGCTCTGATCGATCGTGTTGGATCACATGGAGTTAGCAGTATTAATTCACTTGAAGATTTTGTATTGACTAAGAAAAAAGGTCGTTCCTTCTACTCATAAAGAGTTGGAAAGTTGACTCCACTTTTCTACTAAGGCTGTTGCCGCCCCGCTATCTATCGCATGAGCTGCAACTTTAATCTGGTCGGCAACTCTTTCAACTAAAGTTTTTTCGGAATCTATATTTAAGTTGTAAGCCACCAAAGTAATTGCGCTATTTAACAAAATCGCATCTCTTGGTGCGCCTAATTCGCCAGCAAAAACCGCTTTGATCCGAGCTGCATTCTCAGCCCCATCTCCCCCACGCAAATCTTCAATTGCGGCACGAGATATTCCAAAATCCTCTGGCGCGATACTGGCTTTGACTCGGCCACCTTTTGCAATTTCATAGACAGTTGTTGGGCCTGTCAAAGTAACTTCATCCATTCCGTCATCACCACGAAAAACCAAAGCATCTACACCTCGTCTGGCAAGTACATCAGCAACCAGTTCGACCATATTCGGCAAAGCTACCCCGATTGCATACGCAGCCGGTTTTGCTGGATTAGATAGCGGCCCCAAAATATTAAATATCGTCGGGCGTCCCAACTCTTTTCTGACTGGGGCGGCAAAGCGCATTGCGCTGTGAAATTTAGGAGCAAAAGCAAAAGCGATTCCGATTTCCCGAAATATTTTTGCTACTGCCACACCATCTAGATCGATTTTTATTTTTAGCGCCTCTAGTAAATCGGCAGAACCAGATTTAGATGAGGCTGCCCGATTTCCATGTTTCATAACTTTCGCACCAGTTGCTGCCGAAACAATTGCAGACGCAGTTGAGATATTTATGGTGTGAAAACCATCTCCGCCGGTACCAACAACATCAACTGCGCGTTCGGTAATCTCAAGGGGCGCAGCATGTTCGTACATAACTTCAATAAATGCGCCAACTTCAGCTGCAGTTGCACCTTTATCGGCATGTGCTATTAAAAACTCTTTGATCTGTTCTGGTTGGGTATTGCCACTTAAAATTTCGCGCATTGCAAAAGTTGCTAGTGATTTATCTAATTCGACCCCAGAGTTCAACGCTGCAATGACGCCAGTCCAAGAAGCAACAGGTTGGGCACTCATCTAAAGAAATTTATGCAGTTACCGGAATTGGGCGCAATAACTTTGCCACCGCATTCGCAGTTTCCAGCGGCTGAATTGGGTGCAGCAATGTGTCATCTGCTTTTGACCAGTTGGCCAGCCAAGCATCGGTTGGGCGACCAATAATCACTAAAGTTGGTGGGCAATTAAAAATCTCATCTTTGACCTGACGGGCAATCCCCATTCCACCCTCAGGTACTGCTTCGCCATCCAAAATCAATAGATCTGCCGCGTTGCCCTCATCCAGATAACTCCGCAATGCCGCACCTGTGGCGAACTCTTTAACGGTGATCGGATCCAGATCAGCGGCTGGCTTCGGGGTAATCGCCAAAGTAATTGCCCGACGGACAGATGAATCGTCGCTGTAGATGATTACGGTCTGGCTCACCCGCGTACTCTACCCGAGTGATCAGCCTCACCTATGCATAGTGCCTGCCCTAGCGCCCAATTAGGCATTTACTACCCATTTTCGGGAATAATCGCCTTGTGAACACGCTCTCCGAAAACTCGCAACACACGGCTGAAACTCGGCCCAATTTAGTTGCGGTCGGAACAATCGTCTGGCTCTCAAGTGAGTTGATGTTCTTCGCAGCACTCTTCGCAATGTACTTCACTGTCCGTCAAGTTTCTGGACCCGCTACTTGGCTTAAATCAACTGAACTTTTAAATATTCCTTTCTCTTCTTTGAACACAACTGTTTTGGTTTTGTCTTCAGTTACCTGTCAGCTCGGAGTCTTTGCAGCCGAACGTTTCCAACCACGTCGTACCGGTTCGATGTTACAAGTTAATAAATGGGGAATGCGCGAATGGTTCGCGCTCACATTTCTAATGGGCGCCTTCTTCATCGGCGGACAGGTTTACGAATACGCACACCTTGCCATTGAAGGTATTACTTTAAGTGGAAGCGCATACGGTTCAGTTTTTTACATCACTACCGGATTTCACGGTATGCACGTAACTGGTGGGTTGTTCGCATTTTTACTTGTGCTAATTCGTTCAAGTCATGCCAAAAAATACAGCCACGATCAAGCAACTACCGCAATTGTGGTTTCCTACTACTGGCACTTCGTCGATGTTGTGTGGATTGCGCTCTTTGCGTCGATCTACCTGATTAAGTAGGGGTCATTACTGTGAGAAAACTTTCGCGCTTACGCCGTCGAAAAATCACCGCCCCAGTTCTATTGTTTTTAGCATTAATTATTGTTGGCAATGCTTATGCATTCATTGGCGCAACAGTTACCACTCCTGGAGCAACCGCTAGTAATGCGCGTTCAACTATGGTCGATGAAGGTCGCGAAATTTTCTTAAGAGGATGTTCCTCATGTCATGGCTTAAATGCTGAAGGTGGCGGAATTGCGCCAGCGTTAATTGGTGTCGGCGCCGCCTCTGTTGATTTTCAAGTTGGAACTGGTCGGATGCCACTGGCGGATATGAGCCAACAAGCAATGCGCAAAACTCCGATTTACAACGAGGAAGAAACTGCTGCTTTGGCTGCATACGTTGCAACACTTGCCCCGGGACCGGCGATTCCAGGAGCTGCCCAATTAACTTTCGAACGTGATGGAAATACCGCGGAAGGTGGCGAGCTTTTCCGCACCAACTGCGCGATGTGCCATAACGCTGCCGGTCAAGGTGGCGCCCTCACTCAAGGTAAGTACGCACCAACATTGATGGGCGTAGAAGCAAAATATATTTACGAAGCATTACTAACCGGGCCGCAATCGATGCCGGTTTTCGGTGAGAAAGCCATCACTCCACAAGAAAAACTTTCAATCATCAAATGGATTAAATCCACTGAAGCCGAAAAAGGATTAGGTGGCGCTTCCTTAGGAAAAGTTGGACCAGTCACTGAAGGTTTAGTTGGTTGGGTTGGCGGAATTGGCCTGCTGATTGCGATCGCAGTATGGCTAACCACAAAATCTCGTTAGAAATTTAATCATGAAAAGACAGGGGTCTTAAATTGAGTAACAAGGAGCTAGAGCCGCTAAGTGATCCAGGCCTGCCCGCACACGCACATCGCAAAGCCGATCATGATGAGGTTGCGGCAAAACGTGCCGAACGCCAAGTCGCGATTCTCTTCTTGCTCTCAGCTTTTGGAACTATTCTTTTCATCTACTCATACATTTGGATTGCGCAAGATATTTATGTATACATACCAATTATTGGCACCTCAAACGCGCATCAACTTTTCCTTGGATTAGGTTTAACCTTTGCATTATTTTTTATTGGTGCAGGCGCAGTTCATTGGGCGAAAACATTGATGCCAGATGAAGAAGTAATTGCCCAACGTCATGAGATGCGCTCAAGTGATGAAGACCGTGCGGACTTGATTGCTTCAGTAAAAGAAAATGCTGGTGCAGCCGGACTTGGTCGGCGTACTTTAATTAAGCGCACTCTTGGTTTATCACTAGGCCTCGTTGGCCTCTCCCCTATTTTGTTGTTGCGCGATTTAGGACCACTACCAAGTGATGATTTAACTAAAACAAGTTGGGCCGAAGGCGTGCATTTAGTAACTGATCCTGGTAACCGCAGATTACGTCCCGAAGATCTTGAAGTTGGCGCTGTTGCTCACATATTGCCTGAGATCAAAGATCCAGCCGAACGCTCCCTCAATGACATTGCTAAAGATGCGGTCCTGCTAATTCGGATTAGACCGGAGGAGTTCCGGTTAGATGCCGAAAAACTTTCCTGGACTTACCAAGGCATCATCGCCTTTTCAAAGATCTGTTCACATATGGGATGCGCTGTTGCACTTTACGAACAGCAGACCAAGCACCTGCTTTGCCCATGTCACCAATCCACCTTTGATGTTCCGACCGGCGCGAAAGTTATCTTTGGCCCATCTGCTCGACCTCTGCCACAATTAGCAATCAAGGTAAGTGATGAGGGCTATTTAGTAGCAGCAGCTCCATTCAATCAACCTGTTGGACCTAGTTTCTGGGAGCGTAAAAAATGAAACCAGCACGTGAGCGGGTCGCCGGCTCGGTAGCTAACTTTGTCGATGAGCGCGTTGGCGCTGCTCGTTACTTAAAGAAGAGTTTAAACAAAGTATTCCCAGACCACTGGTCTTTCATGCTCGGTGAAATCGCGCTCTACTCATTTGTTATTTTGTTACTCTCCGGAACATTTTTAACATTCTGGTTTGTTCCATCACAAGAAGAATTAATTTACAACGGTTCATACGTGCCGTTAAAAGGTATAAAGATGTCTGCGGCTTACGCATCTACTCTTGATATCTCCTTTGATGTTCGCGGTGGAATGCTTATGCGGCAAATTCACCACTGGGCCGCTTTGTTATTCCTTGCAGCGATGGTGGCGCACATGATGCGCGTCTTCTTTACCGGCGCATTCCGTAAACCTCGCGAACTCAACTGGATTCTTGGAGTTGCACTAATTACTCTTGGAATTGTCGAAGGTTTCTTGGGTTACTCACTTCCAGATGACTTGCTCTCCGGAACTGGTATCCGTATCGCTGAAGCAATTTTGCAAGCAATCCCAGTCGTTGGCACTTACGCCGCATTTTTTGCCTTCGGAGGAGCATTCCCAGGGCTAGTTTTCATTCCGCGTATTTTCACCGTTCACGTTTTGCTAATCCCGGGAATCATCCTTGCTTTAATCACCGTGCACTTAATGTTGGTTTGGTACCAGAAGCACACTCAATATCCAGGTCCTGGTCGCACTGAGAAAAATGTGGTCGGCTATCCGCTAATGCCGGTTTACATGGCTAAAGCCGGTGGCTTCTTCTTCATCGTATTTGGAGTTACCGCATTCTTAGGTGCGATTGCATCTATCAACCCAATCTGGGTCTTTGGTCCTTACACACCGACTCAAATCTCGGCTGGTTCACAACCGGATTGGTATATGGGTTGGCTTGATGGATTAGTTCGAATGTCTCCCCCACTTGAGTCTCATATCTTTAACCACACCATCTCCTGGAATATTTTGATCCCAGGTTTGATCGTTCCCGGAATTATGTTTACCGGATTAGCACTTTGGCCATTTATTGAATCGTGGGCAACTGGTGACAAGCGTGAACACAACCTTTTAGATCGCCCTCGTAACGTTCCTACTCGCACCGCTGTCGGCGCCATGGCAATCACCTTCACCATCGTTGCACTTATTAATGGTGGAAATGACATCATCGCCACCCACTTCTCATTAACGATTAACCAGATAATGTGGGCTACCCGAATCTCAATCTTTGTACTTCCACCGCTGGCATATGTAATTACAAAGCGCATCTGCTTGGCGTTGCAACGTGCTGATCGCGAACTTGTACTTCATGGCCGCGAAACTGGACGCTTAGTGATGTTGCCTCATGGTGAGTTCGTTGAAATTCATGAAGAGCTCTCTGCTGAAGAAGCATGGACTCGTACCTCGCACGAACAACTTGCTCCGATCCCAGCAGCCGGCATTGATGCAAATGGTGTTCGCGCTAAGGGTGTCTTGAAAGATCGCATCCGTGCACGTATAAGTAAAGGCATTCTTCAAGAGCAGATTGCTAAACCAACTGCAAAAGAGAAGCTAGAACTAGGCGACGGTCACCACTAATAGTGGTGAAAATGGGAATTGGTCTACTCAATACAGTAAGTTCTGCGCATGAAACGCGTGCTAACAGCTTCGGCAATTTTGGCACTGCTATTTTCGCAAATTCTTTTGACGGGATATTCAGCTAACGCAGAACTGCTCGGTTCGTTAGCTCGAGAGATATGGTTTGCTGATTCAAATGCTGCTTTTAATGGTGGCTTGCTTCAAGTATCTTCAGGTTCAGCAGCGGGTTGGTCTTCTTCTCCTTGTGACCGCGGATTCACAAACCCGAAATGCGCGGTAGAGACCAATACATTGATCACAACAAACACTCTCACCCTTTGTGATTCTAAAATTACAATTCCATGTATCGAAGAAGTATTTGCCCAAAATGAAAAATCCGATTGGATTAAAGGTGTCAGTGCGGGTTCAAGAACCCCACCTTGGTCTGATTACGCTTTCACTGCTCGGCCTGAGCTAGAGCTTGGTGCGGCAAATCGCAACAATCTTTTTACTTTTGCCGGGATTGGTGATCCTGTGAATAACCTCTTTGAAATTAATCCAATCATGGTCCGATCTATAGTTAAGGGCGTATTACAGGCACCAACTCAGGTGAGCATGGCGATCCACGCGGTCTATGAAGATAAAAACGAACCAGAACCCTGGAAGTCTCGCTGGGATGCAAAAAATGGCGCGGAAGTAGTTAAAGAAATCTACCGCTGCCTAGATTTACCTTTGTACACAACAAAATGTTGGAAATACGCAAGTAATCCACTAACTAATAATTTCAAAGTTGTATTGCGCCTTCCTTCCGCACCTAGTGGATGGCTATCGGGAAGATTATCAAATCCGAATATCATTTTCGAAAATCTACCTGGAACTCCTTCCCAACCTTTTCGTTTAACTATCTCAGGAAGCCCGGTCCCTACCCCGACTTTAGTTAAACAATATTTTTATGATGTACCAACCGAAAAAGAAGCATGGGACAAGGTCGGTAACGTCTTTAATCTTCCGTGGACAATCAAGATGTCTGTATCGCCTAGTTTGACTCCAACTAGCATCGACCAATTCACTGCCGCTGTAAAGGCCGACTCTGACCTTGATACCGCGACTAGCATCGTTGATAAATGGTTGGTAAATTTGAGTTGGGGTAAAACGTATGAAGGCGAATTAGGTAGCTGTCCAAATACTGGATTCTTAGGCTACGTTGGTTCAAATTCGTTAACTTACGGATCTGAATTACCAACGTATGACCCATCCACCGGTTCATTGATCTATCGGGTCGCATCACCTCACTTTATGCCTGCTGGCCAAGAGTTCACCGGGATCTATGCGATGGTTTTAAACCGAGAGTATGCAAATTGCATCTGGAAGTTATCAGGGGCCGCAATAAGTGCATCAGTGGAAGTGTTAAGTGAAGATGGAAAACCAAAGATTGCTACAGCATCCGCCAAATTCAATGAAACAACAATAAATTTTGTTGCGACTGGTTTTACTTTTTCAAGTCCAACATTACGAGTTAAACTTGTCCAAGAAAATGTAGTTAAACCTGTTGAAAATGTAGTTAAACCTGTTGAAAATTCAGCAATCACCCAGAGTGAAAGCAAAAATGAGAATAAGGTGGCCACTCCCGCAATCGCACCTAAAAAGATCAAGGTAATTAATTGCGTCAAAGGAAAATTGACACGCAAAATCTCTGGCGTGAATCCAAAATGTCCCGCTGGATACATTAAAAAATAACCATCTCCCCCATTAAATACCCAACCCCAGTGGACTAGGCTGATCGCATGAAAATCCTGATCACCGGCGGCGGCGGAATGCTCGGCCAAAAACTTATTGCTGGCCTTGCCAAAGTTGGCTCACTCAATGGCAAGAAGATT
>CAFBLI010000057.1_pt1 | contig 8630 bp, 4 predicted proteins | sample 7268111 | NCBI WGS metagenome assembly CAFBLI01 (sample SAMEA6814026, study PRJEB35770) | freshwater metagenome | biome: Freshwater; feature: Freshwater reservoir; material: water | place: Czech Republic | collected 2016-04-20 | depth 30m m | reverse complement strand
GTCATGAAGTTGATGAGAGATCTTATGAAGATGCAATCTCAATCTTTAAAGCACTTGGTATTTCAGATGTTGAATTACTAACCAATAATCCAGAGAAGTTAGCCGCCTTTGAGGGATCAGGAATTAATCTCAAGAAGCGCAAGCTTCACACAGGAGTAAACGAGTTCAATCGAAAGTATTTACAAAGCAAACGTGATCTAATGAGTCATACGTTAGGGGAGATCTAATGGCCGGCAAATCACCAGAAGTTCAAATTAAAGAATTGCCCAACTTAAAAGCAGTCGTAATCAGCGCCTCTTGGCATCCAGAGATTTGCCAATCCCTTGTAGATGGTGCGGTCAGAGGATTTGAGAGTTCTGGAATTTCTAATGTTGAAATCCGTAAAGTGGCCGGCTCTTTTGAGCTTCCACTTGCAACCCAACTCGCATTTGATGCTGGCTTTGATATTGCAGTCGTTGTCGGCCTTGTCCTGCGCGGGGAGACTCCACATTTTGATTACATCTGCCAAGGGGTGACTTCAGGAGTCATGCAAGTTTCGTTAAGTCGATCTAAACCAATTGGTTTTGGAGTCTTGATGTGCGACACAATTGAGCAAGCAAAAGCCCGTGCCGGATTCGCTGACAGTTCTGAAGATAAGGGTTTCGACAGCGCTATCGCCGCGCTAAGTATCTTGAATTAAGAGGTATAGCGGCGATAAGAGTTAAAAGATAAAGACCCCGCCATTTCTGACAGGGCCTTTAACTTTGTAACTCAATTTCTTGCAGCTTTCCGACGAAAGAAGAGAGTATCAGATTTATCCACAGTATTTGCACTAACTTAATTTCCCGGTACACAATTAATCTAGATTCCGACTTGCGTACCGTTGTAGCTCAGTGGATAGAGCAGCTTTCCGACGAAAATGCAGGTCGCGGGTTCGAATCCCGCCAGCGGTACGCACACTAAGTGGCCTCACGGTTCGTCGTGTGGGGCCACTTTGCATTTACTACTTCTTTTTATAGCCAGCCGGGCATTTTGGCGGATTTCCCTTAATGGTTTTAACAGTTTTGCCTTTTACGCAAGTTATAGATGTGCTTTTGGATGGCGCATTCTTTGAATTTGACTGAGTTGATTTTGGCGGAGTCAACTTTATTCGCAGCAGAGGGGCAGAAAACCCAAAGTTGTATGCGCGGATTTCAAAGGTATCTAAATCCGCTATATAGCGCGTGGCATAACTTGCAATATCCGCTTTGCCTTCAACGTATGAGATTTCAACTTTTGCAACTTGGCCCGCATTTTTAGGTTCTAAGCTGAAAGCTTTGCGGATGATGTCACCCTTGATCGACACCTCCATCCAACCCTTATTGAGAGTTTTACGATCGAAGAGAAAATGTGGCCCAGACATCGGAACAGTGAGGACTCCTTGTTCTTTGTCATATTGAACTTGTCCCAACGAACCAGTTGGACCAGAGACAAAGATTCCACCGGGTGTGTAACCACGAAGTTTTTCAAATTGGAAAACATAAGGCATGACATCTATTGAAAATCCTGTAGATGCAGTTTCGGCGTAGGACTCAGGATCTTTACATAGCTCTACACGTTCGGAAGGCGTTGCATTAGGTTTATTCGGAGATAAACACTGCCATTGGTTGGGATAGACCGTTCCTTGAATATAAGTAAGTAAATCGTCATCGGTGCTGCGACCAAATGAGATGTACGGGTTCTTCATATTTGATGTGATTGCCCCGGCATTTTGTGCTAAAGATTTAGATTTCAATGTAATCCGCCAGGTAGAACCATCCGGTACGGTTTGCGCGATCCAATCGCCTCTATCCCAAGTTCGCTGCACTCCTTGGTCAACCCATTGATAGATGTTAAAGAATGGTCCAGAGCTACCAATCATGACTCTGAAGACAAGATCTCTCCCATCTGGCAGCAGTCCTGATGCGGTGTAGCAAGCATCATGCAAGAAATCAGCGTTATTCGGAGTTGATTCACATGTTTTGCCATCCATATTTTCAAAGTCCGACATTGCATATGCGGTCTTCTTATAGACAAATTTGGAATTCAGTTTCGGGGTTGTCTTGATCCAGGCAATCGATGAGTAATCCAATTCGCCATTGGCATCGCGTTTTTCTTTAGTTGGGTCACTAAATTCAATGCTCTGCACACAGTCGGTAGTTCTAGATCCAAGGGAACAGTCCACCCAGAATCGAGTCTCTGATTGGAAATACTCTTCTGCTGCTGCAGTCGGTGCAAAGATCACAGGCAGGGTCAAGCAAATTATCAATGTCAGCACTCTGCGCGCCATGAGCACGAGATTAATGGCTCGAAATTGGTTTGTCGAGGCCACGCGCAAACTCCTACCTAGATAGTGTTTGACTATCTAAATCAGACCTCTTGTTACTGATAGGTCTATTTTAACTTGTAGCGCTGCAACTTCTCTTGTGCCGGTAGACTACTCGCAGAATTAAGAGCGCAGAAATGGACAAATAAATGCGAAAAAACAAGGCGTGGTTCTTCGCTTTGATTACCACTCTTACTGTCGCATTGACGCCCAGTATTTCGCAAGCGGCTGACTTAGATACTCTCATTGCGCAACCTGCAGGTTCAAAAAGAATTATTTTTTCAGACACAATCTTGGCCGGAGGGCAAGACATCTCCTATATGAATGGAGTTATCGGGGATCACCCAAATACACAAGTAGTTTCCTGCACTGGGATCCGCGATGGGGTTTGTGCAAAAGCATCCTCATTAATGTTGAACTTCATCGTGCCTCCTTGTACCGATTCTTCAAAAGAGACTGATATGTGTATCAAAGATCTTTCCTTTGTGAATTCAGCGGGGACGCTAGAAAAAGCTAAGTTGCTCTATGAGATAGATACTCCAAAATTTGCTGCTGACCCAATTGCAAAAACTCCAGCTGGTGGTGCTATCAGCGTCTGGCAAGGAAATTCTGATAATAATTCCGGTGGAGCAAATACATATGGTGTGCGAATTGGCATCCGTTATAACGTTGATTACAACCCGCGAACTAGAGATCCTGGCGTCGCTTATGTTTTTGGTTTTGATGCCGAGATCATCCCAGTTAGCTTCAAATCAGGTACGCAGTATAAATCGATGGATGGAATGCCACGATGGGGTGATGTTGAGTGTGCATGGACAGAAGTTGGTAAATGTGCGGTGCGCCAAGAGTTTGGAAAAGCTAGTGCAATGTCAATTACATTTCAGATCGATAATCGAATCTCTGGATGGCTTTCTGGGCGGATGACTGATACTTCTGTTAACTTTAAAAAATTAACAGCTTCTACAAATCTTCTTACAGTAACCGGCTCGCCAATTGATGTGCCCTTAGGTTATGCAGATATCACCGCTGCCGAACTTGCTCAAGATCCAGATGCGAACGCAACCTTTTCGCTTATGGGAAATAGAATTGCTCGCCCTCAAGGTGACAGACTTAATTGGCAATGGGGACCATATTTTAACGAGAGATTCAAAGTTCAATCCACGATGACTCCGGCTGATTTCAAAGCTTTTGAAAAGAAATACCTAAATATGGGTTTTGCAAAGATTTTTCAGAAATACCTAAAAAGTTATCCGCTTCGAAATTCACAATGGAGACTTTTAGGTCTTGATCGTTCCGGGTTTCGTGAAGGAAATTGGCCCGAGTGCATAACAAACACATCGTCATTCAATGGAATTGTGACTACAAATGCGATGCTTAATGATGTCAGCCCCGCAAGGTTTGAGGATGATTCCCTTATCTACGATGTCGCAGGAGCACATGAAGGTTACGATGGAAAGGTATTTAAAGGTTCTTATGATCTAGTTATGAGTTCTGAAGTTGCCAGATGTCTTTATAACTTTAGTAGTGCACCTATAAAAGCAACGATCTCGGTTACCTCTTCAACTGGGGAAGTGCAAAATATCGCTACCGAATTAGTAAATGAGAAAAATGGCTGGCTAACTCTAAGCGCAAAGAACTTTACTTTTTCGGCGCCGACAATCAGGATAAAACTTTCTCAGGATGCACCCATTTCAAAGGTTGCACCCGTTGCAGTAGCAAAAGAAGATAAACAACCCGTACCAGTTGCCGAAGTTAAAGAGGTCAAGCAACCCGAAGCGGCCAAAGCTCTCAACCCGGTAGCAAAGAAAACAATTATTTGTACAAAAGGCAAATTGATTAAAAAAGTAAGTGGAACCAGCGCTAAGTGTCCTGCCGGTTATCGGGTTAAGTGAACCGAAGGCCCAGTGATTAAGAGTTACTAGAGAAACAGGTCAGAAACTGTAGGAAATATTCCTTTGGGAAGTTTCGGTGGCGAAATTGGTCGAATCTTGTCAACAATTTTCTGTCCAGCCCCTACCTTGATTGCTCCGCCAGCACTATCTACCAATGATTTCTTAAGTGAGTCCACGAATATTGGATTTCCATTCTCTGTCAAGATCTGCAAACCACTTGAATCAAACAACTGGCCATTCAAGGCAACTCTTACTGCTTTTCCATTGGGTGCCAAAATTTCTTTTCCACCAATTTTAATGGCGATCGTTTTGTTGGTCGAACTAATGGTCAAAGCTTTACCTGTTAAAGATAGAATTTCTTTACTGTTCCCATCGACGATTTTCCCATTTTCGGGGATACGGACACCTTGACCTTTTCTATCTAAGAGAAGATCGCCTGCTGGATTCAGCAGCAGACCACGACTATTTACTAGAATTTTTCGTCCATCAGTACCTAGTAACTTCTTTCCATCTTGGTCGGCAATCGTGCCGTTGTAACTAAATTGCAGATTTGATCCCTCAACACTTTTTACAGAATTGCCCGCCAAACTCACGACCGGCATACCGACTGCACCTACAAATACATTTGCACCTTTAAATTTAATCTCTTCTCCTGAATCTGTTATTAGCGGCTGACCAACAAATGGTCGTCCATCTGGAGTTAAAGCAATGCTTCCAACATTATCTGCTAAAGGTTGAGCTAATTTTGGTGAACCATTTGCTTCCAAAATCACCACACCTTTAGAATTTAAAATTGGTGGCACATAAACAATTTTTCCATTGCCGGCTTTTACCGGAACACCATTCGCATCCAAAAGTGGGACTGTCATCAAGGGAGCACCCGAAGAATCTAGTAGTGCCTCATTTGACCCGCTCGTTAATAACTGAGTCATTAAGATTTTGCCATCGTGTAAAACTGGTTGACCGTTGGGCCCAAGAACTGGTTTAACCATAATTGGAGTTCCATTGCCATCAACGAAAACAAGATTTCCAGATCTAATAACTGGTGCAGTCGTTAAAGGTTTGCCATCTGGTCCAAGCAATAACTGATTATCTCCAGATAGTACATTCATCACAATTACAGGAGCTGAACTTTTCTTCTTGCTGCTAGCTATTAAAACTTCACCGCTTGAAGTTATAGCAAGAGAAGCACGGGCTACTTGCCCATCTGCAGTTCTGACCGCTTTTCCATCATTGCCCACTATTGGCGCAAGCAAAACAACCTTTCCATCTCCATCTTTAATATCTTTACCTGATGAGTCAACAGCAGCGATAGCGATAACTTTCACACCTTTAGAATCCTCTACCGTTGCGGTCACATCAGCTATTTTGGCTACATTAGCAACTTTTGCCTCTTTAGACTTTGCGGTTATCAATTCTTGTTTTTCGGCTTCTGTAGAGGTAACTTTTGAAAGCAAATCTGTAATTTTCTTGCTTGCCTCACTCAACTTAGTGTTTGCTTCAGTAAATTTTTCATCATTAGCTTTTGAAGATTGTTGCAATTTCTCGATGTCTGATCCAAGCGTTTTGTTTTTTTCAGCAATAGCCGTTTGTTCTGCCAGTTTTGATTTGGAAGATGCGATTTCCTGATTTAATCTCTTTACTTCCTCCGTTAATGCAGCAATTTGAGCTAGATCTTTAGCTACTACGGCTTGCGCTGCTTCTTTAGCTGCTTCTTCTTTAGCTAATGCCGCTTTAGCCAATGCTTCTTTTGCTGCTGTTAACTTAGCAGCGGCTTGTGCTGCTGCTTGAGCTTCGGCTATTGCTGCTGCTTGGATTTGCGCTTGGTAGGCAGCAGCAGCGGCGGCGGCAGCAGCGACCTCGGTAGCTGAGAGTAAAGCTGGATTTGCAACTGTAATAACTGGATCCTCAGTCACCGATAAGTTTATTTGACCATCAGCTGTTGCAGTTCCAATCTGCGTAACCGAATCACCAATAATTTGATATGCGATCGCCCCTTTTTTTATCGTGCTATTAGAAATAGAAAATGTCACCGGTGAAGTCGCGGTCGGTACCGTGCCATCTGATTTAAGCCAGGAAACAACCAAATCTAAAATGTAATCTTTGTCAGATCCAACCTTGCTTCTTGCAAGGTTAGAGTTTGCAATTTTCCACAATTTTACTGTGGTCCCTGTGGGCAGGGAGTTGCCTGGAACTGTTACGGTAAATGAGCTACTTGAGTCCGACACCGTACCTGAATTAGTACTAGTTGAGGCGTTCCAACTTTGCAGCTCAGTAATCTCACTATCACTTAATCCAAAAAGGGATGTTTGTCGCCACTGAGCAGTTAATGTCTCACTTGTCGAAAGGGTTAAGGTGCTACTAGTTGCAACTGAAGTTTCGCTGGAGTTGCGCCAACCATTAAATGTAAAACCAGCGCGACTCAATGTTGAACCGGCTGCGACAGTAACTGTATCCCCGGCAAAGTAGGTTCCAGATAAAGTAGGAGTAGTTCCGGTTCCTAACACCCCAGCAGCGTATGTGAGGGTGATTGGCGCGTTGAAGGTAAATGTTTGAGTGGCACTAGTTGCAACCAAGTAATTAGTGTCAGTTGCCTTGGTTGCTTGAATTAGGCAGGTGCCACCTGATGATGCAGTGACGGTATTTGTCTGCGTTGAATTATCAAGTGCGCAATAGGCTGCACTTCCCCCCGCTGCAATTGCGTAGGTGATCGCCCCTGTTCCAGAGCCTCCAGACGGAGTCATGGTAATAGCCTGTGAGTAAGGTTGATTTTTACTTGCACTACTTAATGCAAAGGTTAAGGCGGATTGAGTTGCCTTACTTACTGTAACTGTCATGGTAGTAGTAGCGGTGTTGTAAGTAGCGGTATTAGTAGGTGTAAAGGTTGCGGTAATCACCGATGTTCCAGATCCAACAACAGTTGCACTATCGGTATTAACATTATTTAATGCGATCACACCTGTACTTGCAGAAGAGTAGGTAAAAGTACCTGCGGTTGAGGCGGTTGGAGCGGTAAGTGTGAAGGGGGAGTCACCGTAACTCTTAGAAAGACCAGACCAAGTAAAGGTTGGTGTAATTTTTGAGGTTACAGTGAGTGCGAAGGTTCGCGTAGCTGAACCAGCAGTACTTGTGGCTGTGATCGTATAATTAGTTGCGCTTTGAGTTTGAGTTGGCGTACCACTCAACTGGCCAGTTGCGGTATTAAAGGTTAAGCCCGTAGGGGCTGCTGGTGAGATTGCATAGGATGCAATCGGGCCACCAGTTGAAATAGTAGTTACCGTACTAATTGCTGAATTTTGAGTCACACTTTGCGACGCTGAAGACAAAGAGAAGACTGGGACTGCTGAAAGAATCTTTGTGACAGTATTATTGAAGTAGTTTGCGGTATAGATATTTCCCGCTGAGTCAATGGTTATTGCGGTGGGATTACCCGGAGAAGAGCCAAAAGTTGATGAGACACCACCTGGTGTAATCTTTGTGACAGTGGGGCCTCCGAAGTTTCCGGTATAGATATTTCCCGCGGAGTCAGTGGTGATTCCTCGGGGCTCGGGATCTGTTGTGCCAAGAATTGTTGAAACACCAGCTGGTGTAATTTTTGTGACATTGTCAGATTCAACGTTTGCGGTATAGATATTTCCCGCTGAGTCAATGGTTATTCCTCGGGGATTACTACCTGTTGTGCCAAGAGTTGATGAGACACCAGCTGGTGTAATTTTTGTGACATTGTTGGATCCTTCGTTTCCGGTATAGATATTTCCCGCTGAATCAATTGTTATTGACCAGGGCCTACTACCTGTTGTGCCAAGAGTTGATGAGCTACCACCTGGTGTAATTTTTGTGACATTGTTGGATCCCCAGTTTGATGTATAGATATTTCCCGCTGAGTCAATGGTTATTGCGCTGGGATAGCTACCTGTTGTGCCAAGAGTTGATGATTCACCATTTGGTGTAATTTTTGTGACATTGTTGGAGTTTTCGTTTGCGGTATAGATATTTCCCGCTGAGTCAACAGTTATTGAATAGGGCCCTTTACCTGTTGTGCCAAGAATTGATGAGACTCCACCTGGTGTAATTTTTGTGACATTGTTGGATCCACTGTTTGCGGTATAGATATTTCCCGCTGAGTCAATGGTTATTCCATAAGGCAGACTACCTGTTGAAGCCGTAGCGTATGTGAAGGTAAATGTCTGAGTGGCACTAGTGGCAACTAGGTAATTACTGTCAGTTGCCTTGGTTGCTTGAATTAGGCAGGTGCCACCTGATGATGCAGTGACGGTATTTGTCTGCGTTGAATTAGCCAGTGCGCAATTGGCCGCACTTCCCCCTGCTGCAATTGCGTAGGTGATCGCCCCTGTTCCAGAGCCTCCAGATGGAGTCATCGTAATAGCCTGTGAGTACGGTTGGATTTTACTTGC
>CAFBLI010000046.1_pt1 | contig 9913 bp, 7 predicted proteins | sample 7268111 | NCBI WGS metagenome assembly CAFBLI01 (sample SAMEA6814026, study PRJEB35770) | freshwater metagenome | biome: Freshwater; feature: Freshwater reservoir; material: water | place: Czech Republic | collected 2016-04-20 | depth 30m m | reverse complement strand
ACCGGCTGTGGAAAAACTCTATTAGCCCAAACTTTAGCGCGCATGTTAAATGTTCCATTTGCTATAGCCGATGCAACTGCTTTGACTGAAGCCGGATATGTTGGCGAAGATGTAGAAAATATTTTGCTTAAATTGATTCAAGCCGCAGATTTTGATGTTAAACGTGCTGAGCGCGGAATTATTTATATAGATGAGATTGATAAAGTTGCGCGCAAAAGTGAAAACCCTTCAATTACGCGTGATGTTTCTGGTGAAGGCGTGCAACAAGCACTGCTAAAGATTATTGAGGGAACAACCGCTTCAGTTCCTCCACAAGGCGGACGAAAGCACCCACATCAAGAGTTTATTCAAATCGATACAACAAATGTTTTATTTATTGTTGGTGGTGCATTTTCTGGATTAGAAAAAATAATTGAATCGCGAATGGGTGCAAAAGGGCTTGGCTTTAACGCAACTCTGCAAAGCGCCGAAGAACGTAAAGCGATAGATATTTTTAGCAATGTCATGCCTGAAGATTTATTGAAATTTGGCATGATTCCAGAATTCATCGGTCGCTTACCGGTAATCACAAATGTGGACAGTCTTGACCATGAAGCTTTAATGCAGATTTTGACGGAACCAAAAAATGCCCTCATTAAACAATATGCCCGACTTTTTGAACTTGATGATATAGATCTTGCTTTTGAAGCTAAAGCTTTGACATCAATTGCAGATTTGGCGATCAAGCGGGGAACAGGTGCCCGAGGATTACGTGCAATTCTTGAAGAGGTGTTATTGCCAGTTATGTTTGATGCGCCAAGTGCAAAAAATATTGCAAAAGTAATTGTGACCCAAGAGGTTGTGATTGATCACGCCGCCCCGACCTTGATTCCACGTACCGGCGATGCGCAGGAGAAAAGCGCTTAAGCCCTAAGATTGCCCCATGAGCGCACAGGGCAATGAACTAGCAGCACATTTTGACCCTGCTGAGATAGAAGCCCCTTTATATGCATCTTGGGTAGAACGCGGTTATTTCAAAGTAGATGCAAACTCTGAGAAGCCACCATTTTGCATCGTTATCCCGCCGCCAAATGTGACTGGTAGTTTGCATATTGGCCACGCTCTCGATCACACCTTGCAAGATATTTTAATTAGACGCCGACGAATGCAAGGTTATGAAGCATTGTGGTTGCCAGGAATGGATCACGCTGGAATTGCAACTCAAAATGTTGTTGAAAAACAATTAGCAGCAGATGGTTTATCACGTCATGACCTGGGACGCGAAAAATTTCTTGAAAAAGTTTGGAGTTGGAAAGCCGAATCTGGCGGAGCAATCTTGGATCAAATGCGCCGGTTAGGCGACAGCGTTGATTGGAGCCGCGAACGATTCACGATGGATCCCGGTCTATCAGAAGCCGTTCTCACAATATTTAAAAAGTTATATGACCAAGAGTTAATTTATCGCGCTGAGAGAATTATTAACTGGTGCACTCGTTGTTTGACTGCGTTGTCAGATATTGAAGTAGAACATCAAGATGATGCCGGCGAATTTGTCTCTATTAAATATGGAGAAGGCGACGCAACAATTACTGTCGCGACAACCAGGCCAGAAACAATGCTTGGAGACGGTGCGGTAGCTGTGCACCCTGATGATCCACGTTACAAGTCGATGATCGGAACTAAAATTTTATTGCCGCTTGTTAACCGAATGATTCCGATCATCGCTGATGAATTAGTGGACCCAGATTTTGGAACTGGTGCTGTGAAAGTTACCGCTGCACATGACCCAAATGACTTCGAAATAGCCATTCGTCACAATGTTCCTTTTGTAGTAATCATGAATGAACATGGGATTATGGATGGCACTGGCACTGAGTTTGATGGAATGGATCGTTTTGACGCTCGCGTTGCCGTTGTTGCAAAATTAAAAGAGATGGGTCGAGTTGTTTCTGAAAAACGACCATATATTCATGCGGTTGGGCACTGCTCGCGTTGCGACACCACTGTTGAGCCAAGACTTTCGAAACAGTGGTTTGTGAAAGTAGCACCACTTGCAAAGGCAGCCGGAGATGCTGTTCGAAGTGGGCAAGTAAAAATCGAACCACCTGAATTAGCACCGCGATACTTTGATTGGGTCGACAACATGCATGACTGGTGTATCTCGCGCCAACTTTGGTGGGGACATCGAATTCCAGTTTGGTATGGGCCAAATGGTGAAGTCGCAGTTGTCGGACCAGGCGAAAAAGCACCTGCCGGATGGGAACAAGATCCAGATGTTTTGGATACCTGGTTTTCATCAGCCCTTTGGCCATTTTCAACATTAGGTTGGCCACAAGAAAGTGCTGACTTAAAAAAGTTTTATCCAACAAGTGTTTTAGTAACTGGATATGACATTTTATTTTTTTGGGTAGCAAGAATGATGATTTTTGGTTTATTTGCGATGGATGGTGAACAGCCATTTGATGTAATCGCACTTCATGGATTAGTTCGCGATAAAAATGGTAAGAAAATGAGTAAGAGTCGTGGAAATACCATAGATCCGATTGAGTTTATGGATCGTTACGGCGCAGATGCTTTGAGATTTACTCTTGCGAGAGGTGCAAATCCAGGAACTGACCAAGCACTTGCAGAAGAGTGGGTTGGTGGTTCACGAAATTTTGCCACAAAACTGTGGAACGCAACCAGATTTGCACTTATGAATGGCGCCACTGTTGATCGTCCGCTGCCAAAGCCAAGTGAATTGAGCGCGATAGATTCTTGGATATTAAGTCGTTGCAATGAAACAGTTGCTGAAGTCGATCAATTATTAGAAAAATTTGAATTTAGTAGAGCTTGTGAAACTTTGTATCACTTTGCTTGGGATGATTTTTGCGACTGGTATTTGGAATTAGCTAAATCTGCAGTAGCAGAAGGTGGCGCAGGGGCCAGCAATGCACAAGCGGTAATTGGTCATGTCTTAGATACTTTGTTGCGGTTGTTGCACCCAGTAATGCCATTTATTACCGAAACTTTGTGGGTTCGTTTAACTGGCGGAGAATCACTTGTTATTGCAAAATGGCCAACAGCGGATAATTCATATATTGATTCAACTTCAACCATTGCAATGGATAAAGTAAAAGCAGTAATTACAGAGGTGCGCCGTTTTAGAAGTGACCAAGGGTTAAAGCCAACCCAATTTATTCCAGGAAGTATTGCAAATCTTTCGAGTGACGGGATAGGTAAATTTGAAGCAGCACTTAGAAGTGTTTTGAAATTATCAGCTCCTGAGAGTTCTTTTGCGTCATCCGCTTCTCTTGCGGTTGGAGCCGTAAAAATAGATCTTGATTTGTCCGGAACTGTAGATGTAGCAGCCGAAAAGGCGAGATTAACTAAAGATCTAGCAACTGCAAGTAAAGATCGTGAAACTGCTATTTCAAAATTAGAAAATTCTGATTTCATGGCGAAAGCGCCAGAGAAAGTTGTATCCACAATTAAAGAACGGCTCGCAACCTGCGATGCTGAAATTTCACGAATCAACGAGCGGCTTAGCGCTTTAGCAGGTTCATAAAAAAATGGCTAAAAGTTTGGATACACGAGAAGAAGAAAAATTCATTCAGATTATGAAAGTTTTAGATGCCAAATGGCCAGAAAGTAAAATAGAACCATCGCTAGATCGCATTAAAGCGCTCGTTGATATTCTTGGAGCTCCGCAAGATACTTTTCGATCAATTCATATTGCAGGTACAAATGGGAAAACTAGTACTTCACGGATGATCGACTCGCTCTTACAAGCATTTGAACTTCGGACTGGCAGATTTACTAGCCCACATCTTGAAAGCCCTCTCGAACGAATCTCTTTAAATGGAACTCCTATAACACCAACATTTTTTAATTACACATACAACGATATTGCCTCATATATTGATTTGATAGATGAACGAAGTGATAGCAAAGGAATACCACTTTCTTATTTTGAAGTAATGACAGCGATAGCATTTGCGGCTTTTGCTGATGCGCCAATAGATGTAGCAGTTTTAGAAGCAGGTATGGGTGGGGAGTGGGATGCCACCAATGTTGTCTCATCTGATGTGGCTGTAATGATGCCAATTGGCTTAGACCATCAAGAGTATTTAGGTGAAACTATTGCTGAAATTGCTGAAACAAAGGCTGGAATATTTGAAAGTGGAAAACCGGTAGTTATGGCGCATCAAGAGATGGAAGCGGCCCAAGTTTTGATGCGAAAAGCCGCCGAAATGGAAGCCATTCCACTCCGTGAAGGACTTGATTTTGGAATCGAAAAACGATCTCTGGCAGTAGGCGGTCAATTGCTCACAATCCAAGGGATCGGTGGGACATACGAAGAGATATTTTTACCACTACATGGCAGGCATCAAGGTTCAAATGCCGCAGTTGCATTAGTTACTCTTGAAGCATTTCTTGGTGGCGGCTCAAATTCACTTGATAGCGATGTAATTCGCGAAGGTTTTGCAAATGCATCATCTCCTGGCCGACTTGAAATTATGCGCCGTAATCCAACAGTCATGATTGATGCAGCGCACAATGCTCACGGTGCAATTGCGTTGTCGCAAGCTTTAGCTGAAGAGTTTACTTTTGATCGAGTTATTGCTGTTGTGGCAATTCTCGGTGATAAAGATGTAGTTAAATTTTTAAATGAACTCTCTAAAGTTGCCGATGAAATTATTGTTACGCGAAATTCTTCTCCTCGTGCGATGCCGATCGAAGATTTAAAGCGAATCGCAGTTGATATCTTTGAAGAAGGAGCCGTATCTGCGGCGCCATCCATTGCTGCTGCGATCCAAGAGGCAGTTGAAAAAGCTAGCCAACCAAATGTTTCTATCGGAGTACTTGTAACTGGGTCGGTTGTGACAGCAGGGGCTGCACGAGCATTACTAAAGAGAGATAAGTAAGGAGTTACTTTGCGGATTTTAGGAGCGACAGTTTTAGTGATGGAGGGGCTGACTCTTTCATTTGGATTACTACTTGCTATGTCTTCGGTGTCTTCAGCGGACGCCATCTGGCTATGGGCTGGAGGGGCATTAGCGTTACTTTTAATTTTGACCGCCGGCCTTTTGAAGCGCAAAAGTGGTTGGATTATTGGCTCAATACTGCAGGTTGGCGTGGTCGCATATGGCTTTGTGGTCACGGCGATGTTCGCGATGGGAGCGCTCTATACCGGCCTCTGGATCGCGGCGATTGTGGTGGGGAGAAAGGGTGAGGCGGCCCGGGCTCGTCTGAGTGGAAGGTGAGCCGATACGCTTGCGCCCATGTCCAGCACCAAGGTGGAGCGCACCTTAATTCTCGTTAAGCCAGATGGAGTACGTCGGGGCTTAGTCGGCCAAGTAATTTCGCGGATTGAATCCAAGGGATATCAGATCACCGATTTAAAGTTGATGAATCCAACTCGTGCGTTATTGGAAGAGCATTATGCAGAACATAAAGGCAAACCATTTTTTGAGCCTTTAGTTGAATTTATGCTTTCCGGTCCAATTGTCGCGATGGTCGCAGAAGGAGAACGGGTAATTGAAGGTTTTCGTTCACTTGCTGGAGTTACCGATCCAACTGTTGCAGCTCCGGGAACCATTCGCGGAGATTTAGCACGCGACCAAGGAACAAAGGTTGTTCAAAATTTAGTGCACGGATCTGATTCGCCAGAATCAGCAAATCGAGAAATAGCAATTTTCTTTGGAGGAAAATAATAATGGCGGCTAACTTATCTTTCATGGGTCGCGATATGGCGATTGATTTAGGAACTGCAAACACTTTGGTTTACGTACGTGGACGTGGAATTGTTTTAAATGAGCCAAGTGTTGTGGCAATTAATCAAACCACTGGTGGAATTCTCGCTGTTGGAATTGAAGCTAAGAAAATGATTGGACGTACCCCCGGAAATATTGTGGCAATTCGCCCGCTAAAAGATGGCGTGATCTCTGATTTTGATACAACTGAGCGGATGTTGCGTTACTTCATTCAAAAAGTGCATAAACGTCGCCACTTTGCCAAGCCTCGACTAGTTGTTTGTGTGCCATCTGGAATTACCGGAGTCGAACAAAGAGCGGTTAAAGATGCTGGCTATGCTGCTGGCGCTCGCAAGGTGTACATAATTGAGGAGCCGATGGCTGCTGCAATTGGAGCCGGTCTTCCGATCCATGAGCCAACTGGAAATATGGTTGTTGATATCGGTGGAGGAACTACTGAAATCGCAGTTATCTCACTCGGTGGAATTGTTGCCGTCCAATCAATTCGAGTTGGGGGCGATGAGTTAGATCAAGCGATTATTGCTTGGGTAAAACGTGAATACTCATTATTGCTAGGTGAGAGCACCGCAGAACAAATAAAGATATCTATTGGATCTGCTTTCCCAAGTTCTGGTGAACCAGATGCTGAAATTCGTGGTCGAGATTTAGTATCAGGACTTCCAAAAACTATTTTGGTTACTGCAGAAGAGATTCGTAAAGCGATTGAAGAGCCAGTTTCTCGAATTATCGAAGCGGTGAAAAGCACACTTGATACCTGTCCTCCAGAATTATCTGGCGACATCATGGATCGCGGAATCGTACTCACCGGCGGTGGAGCGCTGCTTCATGGATTAGATGAACGTCTGCGCCACGAGACTGGTATCGCAGTCAATATTGCAGAGAATCCTTTACATGCAGTTGTAATGGGTACCGGAAGATGTATCGAAGAGTTTGAAGCTCTCGAGAAAGTTCTTATCTCCGAACCGCGTCGATGACATTCTGTGGTTTGAAAAGTACGCAAAATTTAGTGAGGTGAGAACATCGGCAATGATAAGGCTCGTTCACGCTTTTTCTTAAGCGCACTTCTGATCACTTCTCTTCTTTTGATAACCTTAGATTTACGTGGAAATTTACCAAGTGAAGGATTACGAAAAGTTTCAGCAACCGTTAGTTCGCCGTTTCAAAATGTTTTTAATTCGATTTATCGCCCCGTAAGTACATTTACTGGAGATGTATTTAGTTTAGGACGCACTCGCAATAAAATTTCAAATCTACAAAAAGATAACGCGGCACTTAAAGAAGAGTTAAGTCGAAAAAATGCCATCACAAATGAAGTTAAAGAATTAAAATCGGTCCTTGATTTGGCTGGGGCGGGTAGATACAAAATTGTTCCAGCTCGAATTATCGCAGTCGGCTCGGCTGCAAGTTTTTCTCGCACAATTCAATTAGATGTTGGCAGCGCAGATGGAATTAAAAAAGATATGTCAATTATCGCCGGAGGCGGTTTAGTTGCCCGTATCCTTTCAGTATCGCAAAGTACATCTATTGCATTACTTATGGATGATGAAACTTTTAAAGTAGGCGTAAGGCTGGAAAGTTCTGGAACGTCAGGTGTTGTAAGTGGCACCGGAGGAAGTGACCTGGAATTAATTTTGCTCGATTCAACCTCTGATTTGCGTGTAGGGCAAAGAGTTGTTGCTCGCGGAAGTGCAAATAGTCAACCTTTTTTACCGGGAGTCCCGGTTGGAGTAATTACGCAAGTGAATCAAATCTCAGGTGCGCTTACTAAGAGCGCTGTGGTCAAACCTTTTGTTGATTTAAATCGGATTTCAGTTGTTGCGGTAATCGTAAGTAAAAGCAAAACCGACCCACGAGATGCGCTACTTCCACCACCACCGAAGCCAATCCCAACTCCGACTGTGACCGTATTTGTTACTCCGACTCCAGCCCCGACTCCAAGTAGTTCAGATGCGACGCAGTAGATGAAAAAGAGTTTATTTTTTGTAATTTCAGCAGGTTTAATTTTAACTTTTCAAGAGGTGGTTATTTCTCGTATTGCTTTTCCATTTGCGAATCCTTCAATCTTTTTGATTTTTGTTATCTCTTGGGCATTTCTTGAGGATCAATGGCTTGCGGCATTGCAAGGATTTCTTGCCGGCTTTATTTTAGATATTTCTCCATTATCGGTTGGAGTGATCGGCCATTGGGCTTTTGTGCTTGCTGTTATTTCTTACGGAGTTTCCGAATTGGGAGTGCAATTACGCGGAAGTCGAAGATCCCCATTGACATTGACAGTTGTGGTTACTGCGGGGATATTTTTCACATTAATATTTTTCGTCATCTCGGGCGCATTAATTAATTCAAATCAAGGATATGGTTTTATGCAGACTGTTCCAGGGGTTGTGTTTTGGTCTTTAGTATTTACACCGTTTATTTCACCATTGATAATTAAATTAAAAAGAGTTGCCGATGGCGTAGGTGCGTCAGTTGAGTGAGCGCTCCCGTTTATCATTGATAGTTATTCAAATATTTTTATTCTCTTTGATGATCGCACTTGCTGGCAGACTTTTCTACCTGCAAGTTGCGGCGGCACCAAAGTACAAAACAGCAGCGCTTGAGATTCAGAGTCGAAATATAGTAACTCCTGCAATTCGAGGAATGATTCTTGATAGCAGTGGGAAGCCACTTGCGGTAAATCAAGTAGGTTTGGTAATCACAGTAGATCGATCAAAAATTGATGGGTTGGAAGACAAAGGTGAGTCAGTTCTTCGTAAACTAGCCAAGACCTTGAAAGTTGATTACCCAAGCCTTTACGGAAAAACCCGGCTATGTGGTGAAAAAATTGCATCAGAATTGACTGGGAAAGCCCGGTGTTGGAATGGTTCTAGATACCAACCGATTCCAGTGACATTAACGGCAACTGAAGATATAGCGTTGCAAATTGCCGAACATAGTGAAATCTATTTTGGCGTAGAAGCCAGCCCGCAAGGATTTCGTTTTTATCCTGCTCCAGATGGCTCAAACTCAGCACACGTCCTTGGATATGTTGGCCCCGTAAGTGAAAAAGATTTACTTAAAGAACGTGATCGGCCGCTATTTGTAAATGAAGTTTTGGGTAAAGCCGGACTTGAATATCAATACGATGATTTACTTCGGGGGACACCTGGAGTAAAAACAATTGTGGTGGACAGGCGCGAAGCCGCAACAAGTGTGCTTAAAGAAAATCCACCGATTTCTGGCGATCATTTAGTAACTAGCATCGATGCAAAATTGCAAGCTGTTGTAGAGGAGCAGTTGCTAGCTGCGATTAACCGTGCTCGGAGTGGCGCTGTTGATAAAAAGGGAGCGCGCAAAGCTGACTCTGGCGCAGCGATAGTTATGGATGTTAAAACCGGGCGCATATTAGCGATGGCTTCTTACCCAACTTATGATCCAAATATTTGGGAGAATGGAATCTCACAACAGCAAGCAACTGATTTATATAGTGATGCAAAATCTGTACCTGCACTTTCGCGGGCTTTGCAAGGGACATTTGCCCCTGCTTCTACATTTAAAGTCGTCTCTGTTGTGGCCGCAGATCGCGCGGGGTATGACTTAAATGGTACTTATGATTGCCCAGCTCAGTTCAAAGTAGGAAATCGCATCTTTAAAAATTACGAAAGTAAAGGCGTTGGTTTAGTAAAATTACAACAAGGAATTGCAATCTCTTGTGACACGCTTTGGTACAAAATCGCTTTTGATGAATGGCTAAAAGATGGTGGATTGAAACCTAAAAGTGGAGCAAAAAATTATTTCTATACCGCGGCAAAGGATTTTAGAATTGGGGAAAAAACTGGGATTGATTTACCTTCTGAATCGAGTGGCCGTTTAGCAGATCGCCAATGGCGGGCAGATTGGTACGCACGAAATAAAAATTATTTCTGTGATTATCAAAAACGCGCCACTAAAGCTCAATTAACTCCATACTTAATTGCAATAGCTAAAGAAAATTGTGTAGATGGCGACAAAGTTCGCGCAGGAGATGCTGTTAACTTTGCTATCGGCCAAGGAGATACAACCATGACGCCGCTACAAATGGTGCAAATTTATGCAGCGCTTGCTAATGGGGGAACAGTTTGGAAACCAACGGTAGCTTGGGGAGTAGTCACGCCTGCCGGCGAGAAAGTGCGAGAGATAACTCCGGAAAAAATTGGAAAATT
>CAFBLI010000045.1_pt1 | contig 10030 bp, 7 predicted proteins | sample 7268111 | NCBI WGS metagenome assembly CAFBLI01 (sample SAMEA6814026, study PRJEB35770) | freshwater metagenome | biome: Freshwater; feature: Freshwater reservoir; material: water | place: Czech Republic | collected 2016-04-20 | depth 30m m | reverse complement strand
GATCCAAAAGTCGTTAAGCCTGATGCAATTTATATTGGAACTTTGGGAACGATTATTGAACCAGGCGCAAGCATCTTAAAAGATTGGGTACTTAAAGCCAAAGAATATGCACCGATTATTTATGACCCAAATATCAGATCATCAGTAATCCCGGATAGAAGTAGATATCAGGAAGTTGTTAAAAATTGGGTTGCGCTTTCAAATGTAGTGAAAGCAAGTGAGGATGATCTTGCTTGGTTATATCCCGATACTGACCCATTAGAAATTGCGCGTAGTTGGGTTTCACTAGGCGTAGAACTAGTTGTGATAACTAAAGGCGAAAACGGAATAGTAGGAGTTACTGAAAATCAAGAGGTTTCAATTCCAGGTGTGCAGGTCGATGTAATTGATACGGTCGGCGCTGGAGACACGGTTGGAGCGGTGCTAGTTGAGGCTCTCGTTGAATTTGGATTAGAAAAGTTAACTAGCGAATTACTTTCGCATACTTTACATAGAGCAGTGCTCGCCGCAGCAATTACCTGCTCACGACTAGGAGCAAATCCACCAACTAAAACTGAATTACTTTAACGATAATAATTTAGTTTCAGTGTTTGCGAGAGTTCTATCAATTGAATAATTCTTGATTACCGATTGTAGGGCGCCTTCAGAGACCTTTTGATAATCACTACTTGAACTCAAAATTTCTGCGATCAAATTTCCACAAGAAATTTCATTTGAAATATCTACCACATAGCCATTTACACCGTTTTGAATCACCGCAACATTACCTGCCGCGTTAGAGACTATTGCTGGAATTCCAGCTCCAAGTGCCTCTAACAATGCAAAGGACATGCCTTCATATGTGGATAGAAGTGCAAAATATTTTGCCTTTGCGACCTGCTGACTGACTTTGTCTTGAGCTAAAGCACCAGTAAAAGTAACTTGAGCATTTAGTTCTGTTGCCAAAGTTCGCAATTTAAGATTTTCAGGTCCATCCCCTATGACACATAATTTTAAATTCTTTTTTGCGGCAATGCGGATTAATAAATCTACATTTTTCCAAGGAACCAATCTTGATGCAGTAACTAAATCAAACTCCTTAGGTTGATTTGTCATTCCTATGACTTGCACGCCGTTTGGAATCATAGAGACTGCCTTGGAAACTCCCCACTGTTTTACAAAGTCGGCCAACTGTTGGCTAGGAGTGATAATTTCGCTAAAACCATTTAATGCAAACCTAAGTAATTTTCTCTGAAATCCGCCACTTTCCACATTATTAAAAGATTCAATTGTCAATTTTGTGCTACCTGAATTGCGTGCTCTTTCCCAAACCGGGTCTCCCACTATCTTTCCTAATGTTGGGGTCCGGCTAAATCGAACTGCAACACCGGTTTCTTCGTATAAACCATTGGCAAATATTAGATCACTTCGGATCGAAGATAGAAAAATGTATTTGGTTGTCAAAATCATTCGTAATGGTTTTGTTAATGATCTATTTATAAATCGCACTGGGTAGGGAAATTCATTTTTACTTCTCTTACTGTCAGTTAACGTAATTACCTTTACTTTATGCCCCTGTGAGATTAAATGATTTGCAAATTGAGGAACAAACTTGGCAGGCCCACCATCGTCAGGAGGATAAATCCCCGAGATAAGCAGAATTTTCACTAGACAGTCGTCTCTGTCCAATTAGATATGAGGGCACTAACTTTCGGATCCTTAGCCCACTTAATCACTTCCGCCATGCCAGATTCAAGTGGAGTAGGCGTATGTTTACCGATGAGTGAATTCAACAAGGTGGCATCTGCAAAAGTACGTTCCACATCACTTGGATGTTTTGCGCTTACATTTGATTGTAATTCAAGACCTAGTTGGCTTTCAGCAATATTTATCATCTCGGCAAGAGTTCGTGGAATTCCACCACCGGTATTTACGACATCGTGATATTCGGCTGGACGCGATTCCAATTCATTATGCAGGGCGATTACTGCATTTACAGTGTCATCGACATATGAGAAGTCACGTAGGGCATCTCCGTCACCAAATAAGTTGAATGGTTTACCAGAAATTAAATTAGCGGCAATTCTAAAATAAGCCATATCAGGGCGACCCCAAGGTCCATAAACAGTAAAAAATCTCAATCCACGTGCCTTCATCTTTGATTTGCGAATAATCGTTGGAGCCATACTCTCATTTGCTAATTTAGTGGCCCCATAAAAACTAATTGGTTTAATATCTGCAAAACTTTCTGAAAATGGGGCTTTTGGATAATTTCCATAAACACTGGATGATGATGCATAAGTAATTCGATCGATTCCATTTTTTAATCCCCAAGTAAAAATGTTTAAATAGGCATCAATATTTGCTGAGACATACTGTCCATAGCGCTCTACCGGAAGTCTGATTCCTGGCTGTGCAGCTAAATGGATAATAGAAGAAATATTTTTATCCTCAAGAGTTTTTTTAAGTGCATCAGAATCTGAAATGTCACACCTTGCTACTGTGACCCCAAGTGGGGTGAGTAGATTTGCAATTCGGAGATCCTTTAACTCTGTCGAGTAATAATTGGAAAAGGAGTCAATAGCAACAATCTCCTCGCCCGCTAATTTAAGAGCACGGGCGGTATGGGCGCCGATAAATCCAGCTGCTCCGGTAACCAAAATCGCGGGCTTCATATAGCAATGATACTGGGGCTAACTTTAAGAAAATCATAGAATTGCAGGCTTTTGAGCATAGGATTACCGCATGAGTATAATGAAAATCGTAGGTGAGCAAATAACTGTTGAAGTTGATCTCGATCATGGAGCCCGTTTGTCATCGGTGAAATGGCATGGAACAGAGTTCGCAATTCAAAGACGTGAAGGTTGGCTCTCGTGGGGTTGGTATCCAATGGCACCGTGGGCTGGGCGGATATTAGATGGAAAGTTGCGAGCCAGTGATGGAAGTATTTTGCAATTAGCAACTGATGTTTTGGGACCCCATGCAATTCATGGGTTAGCTTTTGATAAACCGTGGCGCGAGATCGCACCAGGGGTCGCATCGATTGATTTAGTTGCGCCATATGAAGGCGCTCGAGTTGAGCAAAAAGTTGTTGTAGATGGAGATTCATTTACTTACGAACTTTCATATATCGCAAACGGAGTAGATCTTCCGGCGTGGGTGGGATTGCATACTTGGTTTCCGAGAACAATAAATGGATCACCAGAGGCCGAGATTGACTTTCATCCCGAGAAGATGCTTGATGTAACACCAACTCTGATTCCAACTGGAAAATACAAAGTACCAAATAAACCTTTTCCTTGGGATGATGTTTTCACTGGAGTCAAAGGTGACCCCGCAGTTATTTGGCATGGGGAAGCAAAGTTAAGTATTTCAAGTCCGGCTGATTGGTGGGTTGTTTATACCGAAGATCCAATTGGTGTTTGTGTTGAACCGCAAACTGCGCCACCTGATTCACAAAACTTTGGCGCAGATTTATCAAAAGCCCAGAAATTGATTTCCCGTTTTACATTTGAGAAAGCGTAATTAAATATGACTACCGGTGGTTTCAATAGTAAAGAACTTTTGGCACTTGAAGATGAGTTAACTCTTGCGGTTTTAACAAGTAAAGAAGCAGTTGAAATTGGTGAGTGCGTGGTAAAAATTGCGCGTGAAAAAAATCTTCCAATTGCAACTCGAGTTTATATAGGTGATTGGGTTGTATTCCATGTCTCACTTCCAGGATCTGATGCTGAAAATGATCGGTGGATGGGGCGCAAAGTGCGCACGGTTGCGGCTAAAGGACATTCATCAATGTGTTTACGGATCTTGGCTGAAGAGGCAGGGATTTCTGAAAAAGATTGGTATGTGCAAAATAATTTAGCGGAAAGTGATCATGCAATACATGGAGGAGCATTTCCATTACGGGTAGATGGAGTCCATGTCGGAACTGTCGTAGTCAGCGGAATCCCGCAAGCGGAAGATCACCGACTTGCAGTCGCTGGTTTGAGAGAGTTTTTGGCACGCGGGTAAAGATGATTGATCGCGAACATTTAAATCATTTGCTTGAGCGTGAGCAAGCTCGTTTTGTAGTGCACCACCCAAAAAGTGCGGCGATATTTAAAGAGAGCAAATCGGTAATGCCAGGTGGTGTGCCGATGTCATGGATGGCGAAGTGGCCGGGGGGATTTCCGGTTGTCGTGGAAAGTGCCAAAGGCGCACATTTTGTTGATATTGATGGGAATAGATACATAGATCTTTGCCTTGGTGATACTGGTTCAATGACTGGTCATTCGCCAGATGCAACTGTGGCGGCGATCAAAGCTCAGATAGATCGTGGAATTACGATGATGCTTCCGACACAAGATGCAGTAATTATTTCCCGCGAATTAGCACGCAGATTTGGTTTACCGCTTTGGCAATTCACAGTTTCAGCTACCGATGCAAATCGACATGTAATTCGTTATGCGCGAATGCTTACTGGCCGCGACAAAGTTGTCGTAATTGATCGGTGTTATCACGGAAGTGTTGACGAAACATTTGCAACGCTAGATGTTAATGGAGCAACAGTTTCACGTGAAGGAAATATTGGCGCACCAGTTGAATTAGCGGTGACGACTCGGGTTGTTGAATTCAATGATTTAACTGCGATGGAACTTGCATTAAAGATGGGTGATGTGGCGGCGATTTTGATGGAACCGGCGATGACAAATGTTGGAATTGTTTTACCAGAACAAGGCTATTTAACTACGGTAGAGAAGTTGGCAAAAAAATACGGAGCGCTGTTGATTATTGATGAGACTCATACGATCTCTTTTGGCCCGGGTGGAATGACGGCAGGGTTGGGCTTGAAACCAGATTTCTTAACTATTGGTAAAGCAATAGGTAGTGGAGTTCCGACTGGAACTTTTGGAATGACTCAAGAAGTTGCTAATCAAATTGCCGAGTTTGTGAAATTAGTTGAAGTTGATACTGGTGGAGTTGGGGGAACTTTGGCAGGTAATGCATTGTCATTGGCTGCGATGCGCGCGACATTGAGTGAGGTACTAACTGATGCGGCATACGCGAAGATGCAACCACTTGCCGATCTGTGGGCTGATGGAGTCGAAGAAGTTATCCGCGAATGCAATTTGCCATGGTCAGTAAACAGATTGGGGATTAGAGCTGAGTACATCTTTAATACTCGGGCACCGCGAACCGGGCGAGAGGCCGCAGATTCCGGAGATTTTGAACTAGAACAGCTGATTCATCTCTACCTATTAAATGAAGGGTTTTTATTGACCCCTTTTCACAATATGGCTTTGATCTGCCCCGATACCACCGAGGCTGATGTCAGTGCTCACACAGCCGCATTTCGGAAAATGTGCAAAGAGTTGACTAGCGCCCCTTAAAACTCTGGGACAAACCTGAGAAGATAACCCCATGAATCGGGCGAAGGTATTAGTTGTCGAAGATGACAATTTCACCCGATCAACTTTGGTCGCTGCGATTCGCACCCAAGGGATCGAGGTAGTCGGTTCAGCCAGTAATGCGCGCGATGCCCTCGCCATTCAAGCTCGTTATGCACCAGATATTGCCATGCTGGATTTTGATCTTGGTCCTGGGCCAACCGGAATAGATGTGGCCCATGCGCTTAGATCACGTCAGCCGAATATTGGAATCTTAATTCTCTCAACATTTAGAGATCCAAGATTGCTTTCCACAAAATTGCCACCACTTCCTAGCGGATCGCTTTATTTGTGTAAACAAGATATTGATGATGTACGCAAAATTGTTGATCAATTATTAATGGTAAATGAAAGAAGATTTGGTCGGGTAGTTCGCAAAATTTTCCCTAAGCGTGAAGCGATTCCATTAACTGAGATGCAAATGGATATTTTGTCATTAGTTGCAAAAGGTTTAACTACCGCTGAAATCGCACGTCAAAGAGATGTTAGTGAAAAAGCAATTGAAAATACAATTTCCCGGATATCTATACAACTCGGAATTGTGAAAGATTCAACACAAAATCAACGGGTTCAATTAACTCGCGCTTATATGCGCTTAGCTGGGAAATCAACTTAAGGTGATAAAAAATTTAATCTTGAGAGTCTCCGGCAATCGGACTCTCTCGCTTACTGCTTTCATGGTCTTTTTTCCATTTGGCGTTATAGGCGTCATAACAACAATTCCCGCAGTTAGCACAACCACAACCCAAAGGATTGATTGGTTTTATGTTGGTCTAATTGCACAATCTTTAATGGGAATTTTGATTTTTGGATTTAATTATATTTACCGCAAAGTTTTTCAAAATAAACGCGGCGCCAAATCATTTATAATTTTCGCACTTTGTGCTTCGGGCGCTTTTAGAGGATTTTGTATCGGGCAAGCGAGTACCCTTTTTAATCTTAATGATCCAATAAATGTTGTGATCCGTTCGATAAATTCTGGTTTGACTACATTGATTTGGCTCGGATTGATTGGATTGTTGATTGAAGCTCAATCCAGTTATATCCGTGAGTATCAAGACCTATACCAACGGTTTTTAATGCTTAAATCTGGCCGTTTGCCAGACGGCAGGGAGTTGAACTCAGGGCGGTTGAGTGAGATCGCTGAGCAAGTCTCTGAAATGACCTCTCCAGTGCGAACCAAATTAGCCTCAATGCAAGACGGGGAATTTACTGACGATCAAATTAGAGATGCAGTTAATGAATTACAAAAAGTTATTAAAGAACAGATCAGGCCATTAAGCCATCGCCTTTGGTTTGATAGAAGTTCACACCTGTTACGTTTTAAGTTTGCGAACTTATTTTTTGATTCACTTAAGTCGAAGGATACGCCAATCATATTCTTTAGTTCAGTTATAGCTTTTAGCATTTTTTTTGGCGTCACAGTAGCTTACGGTTATGAAACTGGGTTAATCATTGGCGGGATCTTTGGAATATCAATAGTACTTATCTTATCTGCTGAGAAATTTATTGCTGAAAAATTTAGAATTAAATTAGTTTTATTGCATCCGATAGTTTTAATACTACTTCCTATTGTGCCTATTTATTTTGTACAAATATATCTAGAATATATCGGAAGCCCTAAGTGGTTGCCCTACACACTTTTTGGATTTATCGGCGTAATTCCGCTCTTTGCTATTTTGACTACGATGCTTGCTCAATCATTAATTGATAGAGCGAAAATAATTGATATTTTGACAGCGCAAATTACATCTGGTTATGTGGAAGAGCACTTAAATGCAATAGCAAAAATGGCTGAAGATTCTGAAATTGCCTCTTATCTTCATAGTTCTTTACAATCCGAATTAACGGCCATTGCCTTGAAGTTAGATCAAGCTTCTAGGTCTGGGAATAGAAATGAAGTTAAGAATATTATTCAATATGCTCAAATTGTGATTGAACGCGACTTATCAGTTAATTTTCACGCTGGCGAGCATTCGCCGCTTGGGAGAATCAATGCGTTATTGGATGCTTGGCGAGGAATTGCAGAGATTAAAATTAATCTACGTGGGATTGAATTATGTGAAACACAAGTAGTGACTGATATTTCGCAAATAATTGAAGAAGCTGTTTCCGATTCAGTGCGATTTGGTAACGCCAATTTAATATCCATAAATGGAAGCGCAAGCCCAGATCATTATTATTTTATTGTTACCGATAACGGCAGCAGTAAGAATCAAGGTGGATCTGGCTTGGGAACGATTTTGCTTGATGAAATTGCCCCAAATCTGTGGCGGCGTGAATTTGCCCTGGGAGGCACCAACCTCGAGGTATGGATACCGCTAAACAGATAATTGCGGATTTGAGCCTTTGCCTGTGGGGTAATCCCTAGTCCGCCTTAGCCAGATTGGGCTTCAATGCTCGATAATTAGACAAATCTGAGGCTCCTACGGAGCATTATTTGCCTGTCGGGGGGAGTCGATCGCGTGCCTATTATCCGCCGCAATTCACCCCATGGTGCGCAAATCGATTCGCAGCCTCATGGAGAAGATGGGGTTCACGTTCAGATTTCTCATCCAAGCTGGGGTTCAGCAACAGTAAAGACAAGTGAGAAGAGCGGATCTAAAGAACCGACATTAGTGACACTTGAAACTGGGCTGTCAGTTGGCAACACCCCGAAAAAGAAAATAGTTAAATTTCCTGATGAATTAGAGATGGAAGTAGAAGAGGTCGAAGTAAAGAAAAGATTTGGTTTTGGTAGACCAAGTAAAGGGATTTTGGTAACTGGAATTTTTCCAACTAGTTTATTTGTTTTCAGCGATGCATCAGGAACACCAAGTATCGCTGTAAAAGGCGAAAATGGAACCGAGCCCAAAATCTCGCTCGATGAGTTTAATTTACGCTTGCGTGCACAAAATATTCCACTCACTGTTACCCCCGGAATTGATGGCTCAGTTGAAGTAACACACGAGGACCAATCACGTGCTGTTATTGAAAAAAGTGGAGATGTTCAAATTCATTCTTCTTCAGGAATTCAAGCAACACGCGCTTTTACGGTTGATGACCGAACTATTTTACATGTAGCTGACGTAGATACCGTTGTTGAACCACATCAAGTCTCTTTCGATTCAGGTAATAATGATCACTCATCAGCAGCTAATGATCGGTTTGTATCTCAATTAGATGACGGATCAACATTAATTTTTAGTAACAAAGATCAAAGTTTAAAAGTTAGATTAGTTACCGGGGAAGAGATTGCGGCTGAAGAATTTCAGAAAACCCACCCAACAATAAATTTTACAAAAACAAGTGAAGAACAGACTATTGTTGAAATTGGAAGAGATAACAAAATCGAAATTATCTCTCAAAGATTGCAGGAAGAGATCACGGCGCTGGCTAAAGCAGGGCAGGAAGCAGCTGATAATGAGCAAGGCTTATTGTTTGAGCAAGCTGCAGCAATGCGAATCGAAGCTGCACGGCTTGCAGAAGAGGCACGACTTGCTGAAATCGCACGCGTGGCAGAAGAGGCACGATTAGCCGAAGTTGCACGGCTTGCTGAAATCGCACGAGTTGCAGAAGAGGCACGATTAGCTGAAGTTGCACGAGTTGCTGAAATTGCACGAGTTGCAGAAGAGGCACGATTAGCTGAAGTTGCTCGTGTTGCAGAAGCCGCTCGAGTGGCTGAAGCAGCCAGACAATCGGAAATCAGTCGTTTGGCCGCTCTAGCACAGCAGGAAGAAGCTTCGAGGGCTGCCGAGATTGCAAGACAACAAGAAGCAGCGCAAGCAGAAGCAGCACGTTTGGCAGCGGCAGAAGCTGCCCGGTTAGAGACAGAACGACTAAATAATCTGCAAAACAATCCACCGGGAGATGGCTTCGATCAACTTGGGTGGAATGCAGAAGGTATTAACCGTTTTACAAAGACTAATTTCGACCCGCAAGGTTTTGATCAAAATGGATTCAACCAAGCGGGATTTAACGCACAAGGATTTAATGCACAAGGATTTAACGCACAGGGATTTAACGCACTGGGATTTAACGCACAGGGATTTAACGCACAGGGATTTAACGCACAAGGTTTCAACGCACAAGGATTTAATGCACAGGGATTTAACGCACAGGGATTTAACGCTGATGGGCTCGATGTAAACGGAAACCCCGCACCAGGACCAGATGACGAATTCGACAAAGATGGTTTCGACAAAAACGGATTTAATAAAGATGGCTTTAACGCACAAGGATTTAATGCACAAGGATTCAATGCACAAGGATTCAATGCACAAGGATTCAATGCACAAGGATTCAATGCACAAGGATTTAATGCACAAGGTTTCAACGCACAGGGATTTAACGCTCAAGGCTTTAACGCTCAAGGCTTTAACGCTCAAGGGCGAGATGTAAATGGCAATCCGGCTCCAATACCCGATGGAGAGTTTGATCAGCTTGGGTGGAATGCAGATGGAATTAACCGTTTTACAAACACTCGTTTTGACCCACAAGGTTTCGATAAAAATGGTTTCAATCAAGCGGGATTAAACAGAGAACAAGAAACTGCTCGTCTTGCAGAAGTTGCTCGTCTTGCAGAAGTTGCTCGTCTTGCAGAAGTTGCTCGTCTTGCAGAAGTTGCTCGTCTTGCAGAAGTTGCT
>CAFBLI010000038.1_pt1 | contig 11595 bp, 13 predicted proteins | sample 7268111 | NCBI WGS metagenome assembly CAFBLI01 (sample SAMEA6814026, study PRJEB35770) | freshwater metagenome | biome: Freshwater; feature: Freshwater reservoir; material: water | place: Czech Republic | collected 2016-04-20 | depth 30m m | reverse complement strand
GGGCGTAATCAGCGGCAGTTTTACTGGCGCTTAAGTGTTTGCACGGTTATGGTTAAAGAGATCATTCCGGCTTCCTCTGCCCGCTTCATCTGTCTCAAGTTACAAAGTCGAGACCGTTCACCCCCATGGGTGTGAAGCATTTTATTCTTTACTACTTCGCTATTTAGTTTTCCTATTTACTCTTTTATTTCAGTGGAAACGCTAATTCTACCGGCTTACTTCACCTTTAAGAAATGGCCCCTTTTGTGGATCGAAAACGCTTAAAAATGTGCATATTTCGCTTATTCCGGTAACTGACTTTGTATCCATCACCAAGTATTTGCTTTAACTCATTTTCTAGCATTACTCGATTTGAGAAATGTTGCCATAGTCGAATAATCACAAATTTCAGCAATCGGTAACTCAGCACAAGCACAAATACCATTACTGCTATCGGCCACAACAAATTTGCCAAAATTAGTATGGTTAAAAACCAGATCATGATGACCTCCCTTAGTAATGGATCATTGCGGGAGGCACTGACAGTGATCTCAGGGACGCTTATAAGGAGGGTGCCTCTCTTACCAAGAGGTGTGTAGCGGACGCCCTTCGGCATAACCAGCTGCAGATTGAATTCCAATTACTGCACGCTCATGGAAAGTGGCGATATCTCCGGCTCCGGCATATGTAAACGCTGAGCGAACACCAGAGATAATCGAATCAAGTAAATCTTCAACGCCTGGACGTTGAGAATCCAGATACATCCGAGATGATGAGATTCCCTCTTCAAATAAGGCTTTGCGAGCCCGATCAAATGCAGTCTCTGCCGATGTGCGGGCCGCAACAGCACGGGCCGATGCCATTCCAAAAGATTCTTTGTACAACTTGCCGGTTGAATCACGGCGAATATCTCCTGGAGATTCATGAGTTCCGGCAAACCAAGAACCAATCATGACTTGTGCTGCACCTGCAGCAAGAGCCAAAGCAACATCGCGCGGGTGACGAATTCCACCATCTGCCCAAACTTCTTTACCTAATTTGCGCGCAGCAGCAGCGCATTCAAGTACTGCTGAAAATTGTGGGCGACCTACGCCTGTTTGCATACGGGTCGTACACATCGCACCTGGACCAACTCCGACTTTCACAATATCGGCTCCGGCTGAAATTAAATCTCTTGTTCCTTCGGCGGTTACTACGTTTCCAGCAACAATTGGCACCTTTGGATTTAATGCCCGAATTTTCTTCAACGCCTCAAGCATTTTTTCTTGGTGACCGTGTGCAGTATCTATTACTAATACATCAATACCCGTGGCTAGAAGTGCGGTTGCTTTAGCAACAACGTCTCCATTTACTCCAACGGCTGCACCAATTCGTAATTTTCCATTTGCATCTAAAGCAGGTTGATACATAGTCGCACGTAATGCTCCAACGCGAGTAATAATCCCAGTGAGATTTCCACTCTTATCAACAATTGGTGCAAGTCGACGACGAGCAGTGTTGAGCGCCTCAAAAGCAGCGCGTGGATCAATATCTTGCGGCAAAGTAATTAGGTCACTGCTCATAACTGCATGTACTTGAGTAAAGCGATCGACTTCTTCGCAATCTGTTTCTGTGACAATTCCAACTGGCTTGCCGTTTTCAACAACGACAACGGCACCATGTGCTCGCTTAGTAATTAAAGTCATCGCATCTGAAACAGTGTCATGTGGCGCAAGTGTTACTGGTGTATCAAAAATTGGATGTCTTGATTTAACCCATGAAACAACATCGGCGACAACTTCGACCGGAATATCTTGTGGGATTACAACTATTCCACCGCGACGAGCGATTGTTTCGGCCATCCGGCGACCCGCGATTGCAGTCATATTTGCTACGACAATTGGAATGGTTGTGCCAGTTCCGTCATTAGTAGTTAGGTCTACATCGAGTCTGCTGGTTAATGCCGAACGCGACGGAACCATAAAAACATCGTCATAAGTTAGATCGTAGGCAGGAGTTGTCTCTGAACCATCATGTAGAAAACGCACGTGAAAGAACGTTACTCGCTATAGGTAATAACTGCTACTTTACGCGACATTTACTGCCGATTTGAGCGTGAAACTGATAAATCACTTGCCAATCATTGTTTAGTTTCGTTGACTCATGCTAACCGAATTGGGTCACTCACCATATATATTCTCCAGTACCTACTCTTATTCATCCGCCTTGGGGCCGATTCCTCGACAAAAGAGATCGCGGTTTTCTATAAAAAAAGGCGTACTATGAATTATGTTCAAATCCAGGAAAGTGCTTGTTGTTCTCGTATTTTCCGGTTTACTAGCTGCTTCAACAGGGCAGGCACTTGGGGCAACAATAGCTAACACTAGTTGTAAATCAGTTGGTGTTATTAAGCAGTCAGTTGGGAAAACTTATCAATGCACAAAGAGTAAATCAAAATTAATTTGGGTATTAAAAAAATCAGTACCTTCTTCTACCAAAGTCGTATCACCACTGGCCCAAGTACCTACTACTAAGCCGGATTTTTCCATAACTTTAGATGCAAGCCAGTTGATTGTTTCTGTTCCTAAAAATTATAAAATTAGCGAAAACGTTTCACGAGCAATCGCCCGATTGTATATTAACGGTTTTGAATTTCCGATAACAGGTTGGGATGTCACTAACTTTACTGAAAGAATAGATGTTTTATTTAGTTTGGACTTAACTAATTTTTGGGTAGGAAAAACTCAAGATAAATCACAAATAATGGTTAGTGTTGAGTGGTTAAATAAATCAGGAGCAGGTCCAAATGGTATAGATCAAATTACTTTGACTAATCCAAAGCCGATAACACCAACACCTACGCCAACGCCTACGCCTACGCCAACACCTACGCCTACGCCTACGCCTACGCCTACGCCTACGCCTACGCCAATTCTCTGTGGAGATACAAGTGTGAAACAAGTTTCTTTCAAGAACGTTACCGATTCGGTTGCCTGCATACCGTCAACACCAAAACCTTCACCTACGCCTACACCAGTCGACCCTACATTCTGTTCCCCGACCTATATGGATCCACTTCCCTATTCAAGTCAAAGAATTGCTATGACGAAAATGGATTGGAAAAAAGATGCAAATGGTTATGTTTATACCTTAGTCACGCTCAGAAATGATCTGACAGTTCCATTGCGGTTAGTCCAGTTCGATTATTCATTTATTAATAATTTCGAGGTGATTGATACTGAAAATGTTTTGGCTGGCTACCACTACTATGCAAAAGATGATGAAAAATTTAATTCTTATGACAAAACTCCCGGAGCTTGGCTTTCAGGCCAAAGCAGAACATTTAAGATTGATTCAAATAAAATTTTAGATTGTAAAAATATCTATATTTTTGGATCTCGATTTACCGTAACTATGGGAATTGGCGATAGTTAGGCCTCTATTATTCTTAGTAGTTGGCGTTTTTTCTTAACCTCACTCATTCTCAAACTCATCAGCTAGCCGCATTAATTCCTTTATGGACCCAACGGAGCAATTTGCCTTTGATCAAGCCTCTAAAAGACATCAAACTTTCCAGCAATTTTTACATTAGAAAAATCTGCACCTTTCTTCTTGAACATTCCTGAGTAAAACCGTTACAGCGGGAGTGCTAATTTGAGCGTGAAATTGAAGATCAAGAAAATATTTAAGCCGGACTTTTGGAGTACTTAATCGCCGCTTCGATTGGTACCCATAGATCTAGCAATTTCACGACCAGCCTCACGTTCTTTCAAAGCTTGTCGTTTGTCATGTGATTTCTTTCCACGGGCAAGTGCTAATTCAACTTTAGCTTTTCCATCTTTGAAATAAAGTGAAAGTGGAACCAAAGTAAGTCCACCTTCTTTAACAATCGCATGCAACTTACTTAACTCACGCTTATGCAGCAAAAGTTTGCGCTCACGTCGAGGTGCATGATTATTCCAAGATCCTTCAAAGTATTCAGGTATGTGTACGCCTTGCAAAAACAATTCATCCTCTGTAAAAGTTGCAAAACCATCGACTAAGGATGCGCGCCCAGCACGAAGAGATTTAACTTCAGTACCCGTTAACACAACGCCACATTCATAAACATCTTCTATTGAATAATCATGACGTGCTTTCTTGTTTTGGGCGATTAATTTACGCCCGCTCTCTTTAGCCATGATTTCTACTTGACTGAACTGTTGACTTTGGAAAACTCTTTTGATCTGCTGGCTTTAAAATATCTGAAAGTCCCTTAATTAATTCAATCGCTTTTGGCAAAGATTGCGCTTCGTTGGCTACTAAATCTGGTTTTATGCCTTTGCCTTCAATGAATTTCCCTAAAGGTGTTCGTAAACGACCAACCGTGATTTCAATGCTAGATCCATTGGCGAGTGTCAACGATTCCTGAACCGAACCTTTACCAAAAGAATTAGCGCCAACAAGTACAGCCCGGTTTCGGGCTTGTAATGCACCTGCAACCACTTCAGCAGCACTTGCTGTGTTTGCATTTATCAAAATAGCCACCGGAACATTAATTCTGGCTGGTGAATCGGCCTGGATGGTCTTGCGATCTCCATTTGCCATGTCATAAGAAACTATTGCACCCTTTGAAAGAAAAAGTGCCGCAAAATCAGTAGCCACGCTCAAGATTCCACCAGGATTGTCACGTAAATCCAGAATTAAACCTCTTTGATAATTGCCCTGCCCCAATTCCGACTTAACATCTTCAACTACGTTTTCACTAAATGCATCAATTCGTAAATAAAGAATGTCTTTTTTAACTTGATCTGTAGAAACATCATCGGATTGAAAGTCTTCACGTGCAAGTTCATATTTTTTCTCAATACCCTTACGTAAAACTGAAAGTTTTAAAACAGCACCAGCATCACCACGCAGTGCAGCGGCTACCTCATTTATAGAAGCGCTTGACAAATCAGCCCCATCAACCAAAATAATTACATCTCCAACTTTCAATCCAGCAATCTTTGCCACAGAACCTTTTTTCAAAGAAGAGATCTCGGATCCGCCGCCGATTCCAGCGCGCAACCAAATTCCAACACCGCTATAACGTCCAGCTAAATTCGCACTCTCTTCACTGGTTTGATTTGAGTCGTAATACGAGGACCAGCGATCACCAGTTGCTCGCAACATTCCCTCGATTGCTGCCCGCTCCAAAGCTGATTTATCTAGAGCGCCTGCAGTAACGATCCGATTTAAAGCCTGATCTATCGAATTTGTAGATTTATTAAAATTTTGGCCCAGCGCAAATGAAAGCACTGAGGTAAAAACAATCAGTGCTGATATTTGAATCTGCCGGCGTTTCATGTGCTAATCCTAAAGGACTCGCAGAGTTAGTGTTTTATACCTTCACAAATCTGCGTAATGTGACAAAAGAGGCCACAGTTGCGACCAAAACACCAGTCAAGAGCAAGTAACCAGAAGCCACCCAAACCGAATCCCAACCGAAGAATTTAGTGAATGTAAGAAGCGGAGCCACTCTTGTATCAATCAAGTATTTAAAGGTTGAAAGCAAGCCGGTCGCAAATCCCCAGCCAATCAGAGCTGAAAAGACTCCCTCTAATAAGAATGGCAACTGGATTGAGAAAGAAGATGCACCGACTAGTTTCATCACGCCAGTTTCGCGTCGTCTATTAAAGGCGGCAATTCTGATTGTGTTTGAAATAAGTAATGCAGCAGTTAGAACACTTGTTAGACCAATTAGCAATGCGCCATTTCTAAGGACGTTTAGCAATCTAAAGAATTTTTCTAAAATCGCACGTTGATCTTGAACAACATCAACACCTGGTCGACCAGCAAATGCGCTTTGAACAACAGAAAATTGGGTTGGATCTTTTAGTTTAATTCTGAATGATTCCGGCAATTGCTCTGGAGTAACATTTTGTGCAATCGCAGAATCTTTAAATCTTTCTTGGAATCTTGTAAATGCCTCAGCCTTAGACTCGTAATAAACTTCGGCCACAACCGGCAGTGCATTTAAGTCAGTACGAATCTCTTCACGTTGAGTTGCAGTGATAGTTCCGCCCGAACATGATGGAGAAACCGAAAGATCACTACACAAGTAAACCGATACTTCAATTTTGTCGTACCAATAATCTTTCATTACGCCTACTTGTGAATTAGTTAAAAGACCAATTCCAAGCATCGAAAGTGAGATTGCCACCGTAACGATTACTGCAAAAGTCATCGTTAAATTTCGACGTAGGCCTATACCTACTTCAGAGAAAACAAAACCGGCGCGCATTCGATCCCCTAACCGCTATATCCGTAGACGCCGCGAACTTGGTCTCGAACCACATGTCCGCCATCTAATTCGATTACGCGTTTGCGCATCTGATCAACAATTCCACTGTCATGTGTTGCCATGACTACTGTCGTACCTGTTCTGTTAATTCGATCAAGCAATTTCATAATTCCAACACTTGTTGCCGGATCTAAGTTTCCAGTTGGTTCATCTGCAATTAAAATTGCTGGATGACTAACAAATGCTCGCGCAATTGCAACTCTTTGTTGTTCCCCACCAGATAATTGACTTGGTCGGCGATCGCCATATCCATCTAGTCCAACTAAATCTAAAACTTCTGGAACTTCGCGGCTGATCTCTTTTTTGGAATAACCAAGCACATGCAAAGTAAAAGCAATATTCTCGCTAACAGTTTTGTTAGGTAACAAACGAAAATCTTGGAAGACAGTTCCAACTTGGCGGCGTAACTCGGGCAATTTCCAAGCCGATAGTTGGCTTAAATCTTTGCCAGCTACATAAATCTTTCCAGTCGTCGGTAATTCCTCTCGGAGTACCAAACGTAAAAAGGTGGATTTACCGCTGCCCGATAAGCCGACGAGAAAGACAAACTCCCCTTTAGCGACGTCCAAGTTAACCCCATCAAGAGCTGGTCGCTCCTGGTTGGGGTAAATCTTGCTGACGCCTTCAAAGCGAATCATGCGCACCTCACTCCTTGATTCTAGGGAGCGATCCTAAGATACCGCTGATTTACGCTCGCTTTATCTAGTGAATTTCCTGACAATCCGCATTATCTGCACCATCCGCCCACTGCTTATTTATTCCTGCGCCTTGCTAAACCTTGCGCCTTGCTAAACCTTGCGCCTTGCTAAACCTTGCGCCTTGCTAATCCTTGCTAATCCTCGTTGCCTAACCGTCCTTGCTTAACCCTCGTTGGATCGTCTCCAACGAACGCCAGCTTCGATAAATCCATCAATTTCGCCATCTAGAACGGCGCCGGTATTTCCAGTTTCAAAATCAGTTCGCAAATCTTTCACTAATTGATAAGGCTGCAACACATATGTACGCATTTGATTTCCCCATGAACCAGTTGTGTCACCTTTTAGTGCATCAATACGCGCGCGTTCTTCCACGCGGCGTAGATCTAATAATTTCGATTGCAATACTGCCATCGCTGTTGCACGATTTTGAATCTGCGATCTTTCATTCTGACAGGAGACAACAATATTTGTGGGTAAGTGCGTGATACGCACTGCTGAATCTGTTGTGTTAACTCCTTGGCCGCCCGGACCACTAGAACGAAATACATCAACACGTAAATCTTTTTCATCAATTTCTATGTGATCGCTTTGATCCACCACAGGAACTACTTCAACTCCAGCAAATGATGTGTGGCGACGTGCTTGGCTATCAAAGGGTGACATCCGTACTAATCGATGAGTGCCTTGTTCGACCGAAAGTGTGCCGTATGCGTATGGTGCGCTTACTCGAGCAATTGCGGATTTAATTCCTGCTTCTTCGGCATGCGATAAATCCAAGATTTCAAATTTATGTCCATGTCTTTCTGCCCATCTTGTGTACATTCGCAACAGCATCTGCGCCCAATCAGCAGCATCAACACCTCCAGCTTCAGATCTGATTGTAAGTAGTGCATCACGTGAGTCATACTCGCCATTTAATAAAGTGCGGATCTCCAATTCGGCAACAGCTCGATTCAATAAATCTAATTCATTGATTGCTTCAGCCAATGTGTCAGCGTCATTTTCACCTTCGGCTAATTCAACCAAAACTCGAACATCATCAACGCGGCTAACTAACTTTTCGATTCGCTCTATTTCATTTTGTAACCGTGCCAATTTGCTGGTTACTCGCGCAGCATTCTCTTGATCATTCCAAAGATTTGGATCTCCAGCCTCATCTTGCAGAGTGGCTATCTCTCTTTCCATTGCATCAAAATCCAAAACTTTGCGGATCGATGAAAGAGATTGAGCTAATTGCTCAATCTCCAAGAGGAACTCACGATCAGACATAGATTAAGGATAGTGGTTGAGTGGACTAATCTGAAAAGTAACGTGATCCGCCACTTATTAGTGACGAAACCGTCGGATTAACATCCGCTAAAAATCGTGGCAAAAAAGGGAGCGAAACTTTTGCTGAGATTTCAAATTGAACCCAAGAATTTTTGCATGCATACCCTCTAACCATAAGTGGCATATGACTCAAATAAAATTTGGCCTCTTGCACTTCTCTTAAGATATTAAAATATGTATTTTTGCAATCTATCGGCACTGATCTTCCGACTTCGGAATTACCTTGATAATAATCTACGGAAGACACATTACGCAGAGCTTCCGCAAGAACTCTTTGACCTTCTGATTTAAGAACCAAATGGGCATTTCCTAAATAGGTAATATCACTTAATGTTGCAATAATTGATGCGATAATTATTACAAAACCAAGTATCAATGGCGTTACAGATCCTTCTTCTCTTTTAGTTAAACAAAATTTCATTGCCAACTTCCGACAGAAAAAGTTAAACTCTGGGAAATTCCATCAACTATTATCTGAAAATGGACCAAGGAATTATGAGTAAGGCAAGGAGTTGCATCACAAATTATTGAAATACTTGCCGAAGGGAACTCTCTGCTCAAGAATAAATCCACTTTACTGCGAGCAAAATAATCATTAGTCGAGTTGATAAACAAGTGAGAACTCTCTCTCAGCGCATTATGAAGTGAAACATCTTTTGATGTGGTTAAAGAGAGTTGTGTAGAAAATATCAATAGGGGAAGTAATAAAGGGATTGCCAACGAGACAAATTCTAAAGTTGCACTCCCTTCCTCTTTGTAGGACAAAAGAAGTAACTTGGCTTTATCTTTGATTGACTTCCACAACGTCAATCTAAAATTTGTCGTTTTCAATCTGTGAAGTATTTTCAATTTATAACAATTGTCGTAACAACTTGGCGTGGTAAAAATTGAATCAAATTAGAATGGTTTACATCTCTGAGGTAAACTTTTCTGATGATAAATCCAGCAACTTGTTCATCTTTTACTATTACTTCGAGCAATTTTGAATTAACAAATTTTGGTAAACCTGGTCTCTTCAAATATTCCTGAGCGGCAAATTGTGCTGCTACTGTATTTTGAATTGAAATACTAGACGCAGCAACACCTTCTGCTACAAGCTCCATTGCACTCTTGGTATTTTGGAAACAATACAATTGAATAATTCCAGTAAACAAAATGAGCAGAGGGATTAAAACAAGAGCACTTTCCACATTTCCCGATTCTTTTAAGAACCATTTATCTATTAATCTCGCAAACTTTGGATTTTGCTTGCTGGTTACTTTCATTTTTACCGCTATCTAATTGCATTCATGGAATCTAAAGAATTTCGCAACAAGGTATTTAGTCTTGGTGCAGCAACTGTCCAGATCCCAGTAACTAGCCCAGCAGTCATTAAAACCACCAATACCCAACCTGGCACGTCACCTCTGTCGGATTTTGCCCATACCTTTATTTGTAAATCAATTACTGCCTGATTCATTTGTCTTTCAATTAACTTGTTCAATTAACTACCTTTCTGTTTGTTTGTTGCTCGATTTCTTCTTCCCTTCCTAGTAGACAAAGCAACTAGAAAGCACTCATCTGATTAAGTTGGTAAAGACTTGGCCAAAGTGCAAAAAGTATTGAGACTGGCAATATTAGGAATACCACTGGAACCATCATTTTTACTTCTGCCTTGCTTCCCAAATCTAAAAATTCCCTTCTCTGCGCCTCACGTAAATCAAAAGCTTGTTGTCGAAGTACTTCCGCCAACGGCGTACCACGCTCCATAGTCACGATCAGTAGATCTACAAATCTATATATTTCTGGAAGATTAATTCGTTCTGCAAACCGATCCAGTGCAAAAGTAGCGCTATTACCTTGATCGATATCTGAAAGAAATTTCTTTAACTCAATAAATAGAGTTCTTTGTTCAGAATCTGAGAGATCATTTTCTAAAATTGCTTTAATTGACATTGTTGGCGAAAGCCCTGCGGTAATACATAAAGATAAATTTTCTGCAAAATATGGAAAATCTCTTCTTATCTGAAGTATTCTTTTCTTGCTTTCGTTTGATTTATTTTTTCTTTTGGCTCGATCACCAATTAATGCTCCCAATACCGCAAATAACCCGAATTTATAGATCGAGAAGGGCGCTAAAGAAAACGACAGTAAATAACCTAGTTCACAAACTAAAATTCCCAATAGGGACCAAGCAAATCTTTCTAGTGGTACAGCCTTTTTGAAAACTTGATTTAATTGAACGGCTCCTTGTGAGGATGAAAAATTCTTCTGTATTTCATTGGCTCGATGCATGTTGGGCCGATCTATTCATCCAAATGTAAGCCACAAATATCACCAAGCTTCCAGACAAAACCACAATCGCACCAGTAAGAGTGTTATAGGCATTTCTCGTTTGTGGTTGAAATGTTAGAAAAATTAGCAACAGCCATGGTGCAGAGGATGCAATTCGAGCAGTGTTTGAAATCCATCCATGTCGCATTTCAATCTCTCTTTTTGCCGCTAAATCATTTCTCAGGAATGCGGTAAAGGTTCTTAACACCAAACCAACTTGTATCCCACCAACATTCCGCACTAGTAAAATTGTTTGTGTTAGTCTCTTTAAAACTGGATCTTGCGTTGATAGACATAAATTTTTTAAAGCTGATTCCAAATTCCCGGATGATCTAACTTGAGACTTGTAATCATTAAATAATGGTGAAAGGACGACAGGTCCCCGTTCTGCTAAATTTGATAAAGCTTCAGAGATTGGTACTCCTGATTTGATAGCTGAATTAACGTGATCTAATGCCTCTGGCCATGCATCTTGAATCGACTTCTGTCTCTTGCGTTCTTTAGAGCTACTTTTTACCCAAGGAAAAGATCCCGCCACAACACTCAGAGTTAATGAAATAACCATGGTTTTACTTATTAACTCCAGTACAAAATAACTTAAAACAGCACAACCAATTGAAGTAATTTGATTTTCATATTGTTTTAGTTTTAGTTTGAAATTCATTTCATATTCCTGATGATTAGTTTTGCTCATCTTGATTCTATTTTTCGGAAGAAGGAGCATCAAAATTCCTAAAGTGAATATCTGCCAAATCAAAAGTAATGAAATAATTTGTTTATTCATATTAGGGATAGTTCTTCGTCTAGATTCAGTGATCTTATGGTTGATTTGATTTTTTCTAGTTTTGGAATAGTCCCCAAACCACGGATATATTTTCCGTTTTCATAAGTGATTAATTCTTCAATCTCTATGTGGTTACTCTCAACCCGACCGCTTAATGAAGCAATTTCTTTTACTCTTCTCTTGCCATT
>CAFBLI010000037.1_pt1 | contig 11645 bp, 9 predicted proteins | sample 7268111 | NCBI WGS metagenome assembly CAFBLI01 (sample SAMEA6814026, study PRJEB35770) | freshwater metagenome | biome: Freshwater; feature: Freshwater reservoir; material: water | place: Czech Republic | collected 2016-04-20 | depth 30m m | reverse complement strand
TGCTTTTTTAGCAGCTGCTTTCTTGGTCGTGCGCTTCTTTGATGTTTTCTTGGCTGCAGCCACGTACTTCTCCTGTCAGCTGGGTTCGATCCGTCACCGAACCTGTTAAGAGAAGGGTTCCACTCTTTTGCAATAAGTTCCAGCATTTGCGCAAATTATTTTGTGCCGTGTCGCACACCAATATTTTGCAATTTTTGTGCCCTGCTACAAATTTACTTTTCCTTACTTTTCCTTACTTTTCTTGCGCCGAATTTTCGGTTTTCAACGCAGATAATGCTCGTGCTGCCCGGATTTCCCGTTCAGAAACCGCGTATGGGTCGGTACGCGCATCATATTTTCGGAATTTCGGTAAAACCGTACTCAATGCGGTTACCGATGCGATGCACAACAATCCACCACCAATTACTGCCCCGCGCAATCCGGTAACCGCTGCCATTCCACCGGCGCGCATCTGTCCACCGATTGGTCCAACTGCGTAAGAAAGTAATTCAATGCCAGCAAGTCGGCCACGCAACTCATCTGGAATTGTTTGGTTCCAGATAGTTGCGCGAAAAATAACACTGACATGATCGGCTGCCCCCGAAGCAACTAAACACAATAAAACCCAATAAACATTGTCAAAAATGCCAGCAAGTGCGATTGAAACTCCCCAAACAAGTGCCGCAAAAATAATAGCTCGACCATGATGATGCACTTTCAATGTCCATTTACTAGTGAGAGTTACTAACAATGCGCCCACAGTTCCAGCCGAATACAAGAATCCAAGTGATTGTGGAGAGTGCAATTGATCAGCCCAAAATGGGAACAAAGCAGTAGGCATCGCAAAAAACATCGCGGCCAGGTCGATCAGGTAGGTGCCCATCAAATCTTGGCGGCTACTGGCGTATTTGATTCCCTCAAATAGGGCCCCCATTGATGGTGGAGTAGTTTTTTCGCTAGGCGGAATGCGGGAAACTTGCAGTAAAAGTATCAAGGAGAGTGCGTAGGAGATCACATCAATTGAAAATGCCGGAGTCACACCCCAGATTGAAATGATAATTCCACCTAGAGCGGGTCCAGCTATTACTGGAATTTGATACCGCAATCCCATAATTGCACTCGCTGCTGGAAGATCTTCGTGCGAAACAATCCGCGGGATTGCCGCGGCCATGCTCGGGCCACGTAAGCCATTAACTCCAGCAAAAGCCCCGCCAACTACGTAAAGCACCCACAAGCGGGGGTTATCTAATTGCGCATTTATCAGCAACATAATCGATAGAGCCAACGCGCAAGATTCACCAATCAGGATTAACTTCCGCCGATCAACTGAGTCGGCCAGAACTCCACCATATAAACCAAAGACGATGAGTGGGATTAATTCAGCTGCTCCCATCAAACCAACCGCAACATATGAACCGGTGATCTCTTTTACTTGATAAGGCAATGCGACGTAAGTGATCATCGAACCAAGGCCGGAAACTAGACCGGATGAAAATAAGAGTCGAAAGTCGCGGACTCTGCTAAGCAAAGAAAGATCTAATCCAATCCCTCGTATCCCCCGCAATTTGGAAAGCCGAGATTTGGTTTTACTCATCCGATGATTCTAACTTCATACAAATCAAAATTGGTAAGAGCAGCGTGAATTAGTGGAAACTCTGGCTTTCCTCTGGAAAGGCGCCACTTGCCACATCCGCCGACCACTCTTTGACTGCATTACTCATTTCCTCGCGTAAGTTTCGGTAAGCCTTTGCCAACTTCGGTGGCTTTGCCGTTAAGCCCATTAGATCACTCCACACTAAAACCTGTGCGTCGCAATCTTTTCCAGCCCCAATTCCGATAGTTGGGATTTCTACGGCGGCGGTAATTTCAGCAGCTAATTCTGCTGGGACTAATTCGAGAACTAATGCAAAAACCCCAGCATCTTGTAATGCAATTGCATCTGCAATTATGGTGGCACCATTTTCACCACGACCTTGTACTCGATAGCCACCTAAAGTGTGAATCGATTGTGGTGTTAATCCAAGATGTCCCATGACTGGGATCCCGGCTTTAATCAACGCTTTTATTTGTGGTGTGACCTTTGCCCCACCTTCAATTTTTACAGCTTGCACACCAGCTTCTTTGAAAAAGCGGATGGAGGTTTGTAAAGCTTGCTCAGGAGATTGTTCAAAAGAACCAAATGGAAGATCAGCAACCACAAGTGCACGTTTTGTTGCACTAACTACAGCCCGTGCCAATGGAATCATTTCATCCACTGTTACTGAAATTGTATTTTCTCCACCTAAAAAATTATTGCCGGCGCTATCGCCAACAAGCAAAACCGGAATTCCAGCTTGCTCAAATATTTCAGCAGTTAGTTGTTCATAAGAAGTGAGCATCGCCCACTTGCCTTGACCTTTTGATTTTGTGATATCTAAAGTCGTAATGCGCCTATGAATGGCACCACCATAAATCGCGTTAACCGGTTCCATTTTTCTCCCCTCAAGGCCACGTGGGTCCCTGGGTCAGTTTTGAAGGTAACAACTGCAATCCTCTCACTTCGGCGGGCAGTTGGCACACAGCCAAAATCCCCGCCTCAAATCAGCACCATATATATAGGGACAGTAGGCTGTATTTATGAGCGCTTCAGCTGATGCCGGCCAGATACCAGTCCAGCCGGGCCCCACAGTTAACCCGTCTGCTCAATTACGGCTCGCCCTTGCTCAGGTAAATCCCACTTTGGGCGCAATTGATGACAATTGCGAATTGATCCTGAAGTACGTAAAACATGGCGCGACAGGCGGAGCACATATTGTCGTTTTCCCAGAAATGGTGGTTACCGGATATCCGGTTGAAGATTTAGCGCTTCGCTCTGCTTTTAGATTAGCTAGCCGAACCGCAGTTGCCCAATTAGCAACTCAATTATCTCTTTCGGGTTTGGGGGAGATAGTCGTAGTTGTTGGTTACTTAGATCAGATTGATGGCGCACTTGATCGACTTGGGACTCCAGTTGGCGCACCACAGAATGCGCTCGCCGTAATTTATCGAAATCAAGTTGTCGCAACTTACGCAAAACGCCATCTTCCAAATTACGGCGTATTTGATGAGTTTAGAAATTTCATTCCTGGTGCAAAATCTTTAGTTGTCCGAGTGCATGGAATAGATCTGGCTTTTGCGATCTGTGAAGATATTTGGCAAGACGGTGGATTGATGCCCGAGATCGCAGCGCGCACCCCAGGTGCGTTGGTTGTTATAAATGGCAGTCCATATGAAAAAGAAAAAGATGATGTACGTCTCAATTTAATTTCACGTAGAGCTCGCGAAATTGGGGCACCAGTTGCATATGTAAATCTGGTTGGCGGTCAAGATGAATTGGTTTTTGATGGAGATAGTGTTGTGGTGAATCAACGTGGTGAAACAATGGCAAGAGCGCCACAATTTTCTGAAGGCTTACTGCTGATAGATATGCAGAGTAAATCTCATTCATCTGTCCCAGATGTGGTAATAAGTGACCAGATACTTGCCCCTTATCCTCCAAATTCAGCAGGTATCGCCCCTTCATTAGACCGCGAAGCTGAGATCTGGGGCGCACTAGTTACTGGATTGCGTGATTACGTTGAAAAAGGAAAATTCAAATCGGTAATTCTCGGAGTATCAGGTGGAATCGATTCTGCTCTGGTAACTGCTATTGCTGTTGATGCAATTGGTGCTGATCGAGTCCATGGCGTCGCATTGCCTAGTAAATACTCATCTGATCACTCACTTAATGATGCGCAAGAACTAGCAACAAATACTGGGATTCATTTTAGAGTGGTGCCAATACAAACCATGGTGGATAGCTATTTGGAGTTGCTGCACTTCACTGGAGTTGCTGAAGAAAATCTACAAGCCCGGGTTCGCGGTACAACTTTGATGGGAATTTCAAATCAAGAAGGACATTTAGTTTTAGCAACCGGAAACAAGAGCGAACTTGCAGTCGGGTACTCCACAATTTATGGAGATGCTGTCGGGGGATATGCGCCGATAAAAGATCTTTGGAAATCATTAGTTTGGGAGTTGGCGCGGTGGCGAAATAAAGTTGCGATAACCAATGGACAAACTCCGCCGATTCCAATCCGTTCTATTGAGAAAGAACCAAGCGCTGAATTACGTCCTGATCAAAAAGATACTGATTCACTCGGTGATTATTTAACTCTCGATCAAATTTTAAATCGATATGTCACCCAAGATCAGAGTGCTCAAGAGATAGTCGCGGCTGGATTTGATCCAGCAGTTGTAAACCGCGTGGTGGGATTAGTCGACGCTGCTGAGTACAAACGTCGCCAATATCCACCTGGTACCAAGATCAGCACCCGAGCATTTGGTAAAGATCGACGTTTGCCGATCATTTCGGCCTGGGGCAGGCAAGCTAAATAGTCCCTAAATAGCCAAAAAAGGCGCCTCCAAGCAGGAATTTTGTTAACACAGCCGAAACGCACACGAGGCAGGATTAAGGGATGAGCCAGTTGAGCAGTAATCAAAATAGCCCAGAAACGCAAAATGCGCGCCAAAAAGAGTTCGTTCTTCGAACACTAGAAGAGCGCGGAATTCGTTTTGTCAGGCTTTGGTTTACCGATGTGCTTGGATTCCTAAAATCTGTTGCAGTTGCTCCGGCTGAATTAGAAAATGCATTTGATGAAGGCATTGGTTTTGATGGTTCAGTAATTCAAGGTTTTGCGCGAAGCCAAGAATCTGACATGTTGGTTATGCCAGATCCAAGTACTTTTACAATCTTGCCTTGGCGTACTGAAGCACCGGGTGCAGCACGAATGTTTTGCGACATCATCATGCCCGATGGTGCACCATCGCCTGCAGATCCGCGTAATGTATTGAAGAGAACTTTAAATCGGGCCGCAAAGATGGGTTACAGTTTTTATACGCACCCCGAGATTGAGTTTTTCTTATTTAAAGAAGAGCCTAAAAAAGGTGAAGCACCTCAACCTGTTGATTCGGCTGGATATTTTGATCACACACCAAGTGTTGTTGGAAATGATTTTAGGCGCCAAGCCATCACATTGCTTGAAGCAATGGGAATTAGCGTTGAGTTCAGTCATCATGAGGGCGCACCCGGACAACAAGAAATTGATTTGCGTTATGCAGATGCATTAAGCACTGCAGATAACATCATGACATTTAGATTAGTTGTAAAAGAAGTTGCTCTTGATCAAGGATTTTATGCATCATTTATGCCAAAACCATTTACTGATCATCCCGGTTCTGGAATGCATACTCATCTTTCACTTTTTGAAGGTGAGCGAAATGTTTTTTATGAAGAAGGCGCACCACTGCAACTTTCTCAAGAAGGACGCTCTTTTATTGCCGGACTTTTAAAGCACGCACCTGAGTACTCGGCAATTACAAATCAATGGGTTAACTCTTATAAGAGATTGCATGGTGGCGGAGAAGCTCCATCACATATCTCATGGGGATACAACAATCGCAGTTCACTAGTTCGGATACCGATGTACAAGCCAAACAAATCAAACTCCACTCGAATCGAATTGAGATCACCAGATTCAGCATGCAATCCATACTTAGCATTTGCGGTGATATTGGCAGCTGGCTTAAAAGGAATCGAAGGTAAGTATCAGTTGCAAGATCCAGCTGGAATCGATTTAACTTCCGCGGAAGAGGTAGCTGCGGCCGGTTTAACTTCACTTCCACGGGATTTAAATGGAGCGATTGATGCCATGGCGCAGAGCGAATTAGTGCGCGAAACCTTGGGTGAGCATGTCTTTGAGTATGTACTTCGAAATAAGCGTGCAGAGTGGGCTGAATACCAACGCCAGGTCAGCGTTTACGAACTTGATCGTTATTTGCCACTTCTCTAGCCCCTGCCTTACCCTTATGACATGACACGTCGCAGCGCACTCCTCCTTGCCTGCCGTGGCGGGGCCAAGTAACCGGTCTCCCTGTCACGGGTTGTTGACGTGCCGGTTAATCCATCAAACATTAGCCGCGAATTAAAAGGAGCCCCGATTCAAATGAATTTCCCAAAACAAGTAAAAAGTAATTCACCTATTCATCGCTATCAGCCATTTACTCCCATTGATCTAGCTGACCGAACTTGGCCGGCGAAGACAATTACTGCAGCACCTAAATGGTGTTCAGTAGATCTTCGCGACGGCAACCAAGCATTGATTGATCCAATGGATCCGCCGCGCAAATTAGCCATGTTCAAACTACTAGTTCAGATGGGTTACAAAGAGATTGAAGTTGGTTTTCCTAGTGCAAGTCAAACTGATTTTGATTTTGTGCGCAAAATTATTGAAGAGGATTTAATTCCAGATGATGTAATCATCCAAGTTCTTACTCAGGCGCGAGCACATTTAATTGATCGCACATTTGAATCCATAAAAGGTGCTAAGCAGGCGATTGTTCACCTTTACAACTCAACTTCTACTTTGCAACGTCGAGTGGTATTTGGGCAAGACAAAGATGGAATCAAAAAAATTGCAACAGATGCTGCCGAGTACTGCCTTTCACTTGTAGATTCAGTCAAAGGAACTGATGTTTCTTTTGAGTATTCTCCTGAGTCATACACCGGCACAGAGTTAAGTTATGCGCTAGAAGTTTGCGATGCAGTTAATGACATCTGGCGACCAACTCCATCTTGGAAAACAATCCTAAATTTGCCGGCAACTGTAGAGATGGCAACTCCAAATGTTTATGCAGATTCAATCGAGTGGATGCACCGAAACCTTGCTTATCGTGATTCAGTAGTACTTAGTTTGCACCCACACAATGATCGCGGGACAGGAGTCGCAGCAGCCGAACTTGGATATATGGCTGGCGCAGATCGAATTGAAGGAACGCTATTTGGAAATGGCGAGCGCACTGGAAATGTTTGCTTAGTAACACTTGGAATTAATTTATTGAGCCAAGGAATTGATCCACATATTGATTTTTCAGATATCTCCGAAGTTCGCCGCGTTGTGGAGTATGCAAATCAATTACGTGTTCCAGAGCGACATCCATATGGTGGCGATTTAGTTTTCACCGCTTTTTCTGGTTCGCATCAGGATGCAATCAAAAAAGGTTTTGAGCATCTAGAACGAGATGCTAAAGCAGCTGGAAAAACAATTGATCAAATGTTATGGGCTGTTCCGTACCTTCCAATAGATCCAAAAGATATTGGGCGCAGTTATGAAGCGGTAATTCGCGTTAATAGCCAATCCGGTAAAGGCGGAGTGGCTTACATAATGAAAAATGAACACTCCCTTGATCTTCCCCGCCGACTACAAATTGAATTTAGCCAAGTTGTCCAAGCTAAAACCGATAGCGAAGGTGGCGAAGTTACCGCTGAGCAGATGTGGGGAATTTTTGAAGATGAGTATTTACCAACTGAAAGTGCCCCATGGGGTCGATTCAGACTTCGCGGACTTTCGCAGAGTTCATCTCTTGGTGAAGATGTAAAACTGGTCGCTGAAATTACTGATCGCGGCGCTAGCCATACATTAAATGGAACTGGAAATGGTCCAATTGCAGCGTTCTGCGATGCGATAGCAAGCCATGGCGTAAAAGTGCAGGTACTCGATTATTACGAGCACGCACTTGCATCAGGCGGAGACGCTAGTGCTGCGGCTTACCTTGAGTGCACCATCGATGGCGAAACTTTCTGGGGTGTCGGAATTGATCCAAACACGACCACCGCTTCGCTGAAGGCAATTGTTTCTGCCATCAACCGCGCTATCAGGTAGTTCTCACTCAGAGGTACTACCGTTGTGCTTATGGGACTTTACCGAGATGAAGCGGTCGTAATTCGCACGCAACGTCTTGGTGAAGCTGATCGCATAATTACCTTGTTAACTCGCGAGAGCGGCCGCATTAGAGCAGTTGCCAAAGGAGTCAGGCGCACTAGATCTAAATTTGGTGCACGTCTTGAGCCGGGCAGCTACCTTGATGTCCAGCTTTACACCGGAAAAACTTTTGATATTGTCACCGAAGTTTCTTCTCGTGAAAATTTTGGAGATGTCCTTTCGGCCGATTATCAAAAGTGGACTATTGCTTCAGCAATTTTGGAAACAGCAGAGCGATTTACTCTCAATGAGCACGAACCATCTTTACAACAATTTTTATTAGTCATCGGAGCCCTTCGATCACTTGCAAATAGCGAACATGAACCATCTTTAATTCTTGATGCGTTTTTACTTCGCTCACTATCGGTCGGCGGCTACGCGCCTTCACTTGAAGATTGCTCGGTGTGCGAAGCGGCTGGTCCACATCGCTTCTTCTCACTCTCTGGTGGTGGAAGTATTTGTACAAATTGCCGAACTTCAGGGGCTGCAACTGTTACTGCGCCTACTCTTGAATTGATGGGTGCACTGCTATCTGGCCAGTGGGATGTTGCCGAAAGCAGCGATCCTCGAAGCAGGAGAGAAGCAAGCGGAGTGATCGCCGCATATTTGCAGTACCACTTAGAGCGTTCGCTACGTTCGCTTCCATTGGTAGAGCGGGCATGAGAAAACCAACACCACATCCAAGTGGTGCTAAACCTCCAAAACTTTCAAAAAACTTAATTCCAAATCATGTTGCGGTTGTGATGGATGGAAATGGAAGATGGGCAAAACAAAGAGGGTTGCCAAGAACTGCTGGACATGAAGCTGGGGAAGCCGCACTTTTTGATTTAATAGAGGGTGCAATAGAAATTGGCGTCAAAGAAATTAGCGCCTTTGCATTTTCAACTGAAAATTGGAAACGATCACCTGAAGAAGTTAAGTTCTTAATGGGATTTAATCGAGATGTAATCCGCCGTCGCCTAGATGACATGCATGATCTAGGTGTTCGGGTTAGATGGGCCGGTCGTGATCGTAAATTATGGAAAAGCGTTATTGATGAGTTAGAACGAGCTGAAAAAATCACTGCAAAAAATAAAGTGCTTACCTTAAATATGTGCGTTAATTATGGGGGAAGAGCTGAAATTATTGATGCAGCAATCGAATTAGGTAAAGATATTAAGAACAAGAAAATAGATCCAGATAAAGTTAATGAAAAGAGTTTTGCTAAATATTTAGATGTTCCAACAGATGTAGATCTGTTTTTACGATCTTCAGGGGAAGAGCGAATCAGTAATTTTATGTTGTGGCAAAGCGCTTATGCGGAATTGGTATTTTTAGATGTACTTTGGCCAGATGTTGATCGACGCACACTTTGGAATGCAATTGAGATTTACGCTAAAAGAGATCGAAGATTTGGTAACGCTAAATAATTTATTTAATTCCAATATTTCCGACGATTAGCCACATTGCCAAGACTCCAAGAATTGTTGCGAATATGGTTAAGCGTGATGGATGGCGAGAATGGGCTTCTGGCAAAATATGTGAAGTTGCTAAGTAAATTACAAAGCCGGCAAACATGGCTAGATAGATTGCAAGAGTTGGATCACTAATAATCACATAACTACCTAACGCTGCTCCACTGATTCGCATAACCGCGTCAAGTCCCAAAAGTAAAATTGCTCTTTTTGTCCAATGTCCACTCTTGATTAATAATGAAACTGTATTTAATCCATCGCTAAATGCATGGAACAAAATTGCGATAAATACCGCAGCGCCCAAAGCATTACTAACTTTGAAAGCCAATCCAAGTGCTACACCATCAAGAAATACATGCCCCCCCATGGCAATTGCCCCGAGAGTGCCGGCGATATTCACTGAGTGATCATGAGCATGACCGTAATGAGATTCCGCTGGTTCATGTGAACCGAATATTTTTTCAGCAATATGCAAAGCTAGAAATCCAGCTACAAACGCCAGTGAAACAACCGGGACATTTCCAAAAGTATTTTCATTTAATTCGAAAACTTCAGGCAACAGATCAAATGCAACTAAACCAAGTAGCAAACCAGCCGATAATCCAAGAATTAAGTGCAAGTGGTCGCGCGAACGAATTGCCAACGTTCCGCCTGCGGTAGTAGCAATTGCAGTAAGTGCGGCCAATCCGATTGCTAAATTTGCCCCATCCATAACGCAGACCCTACCAACAGTTGAGAAGGCAGATTTTTGCGAGATTAACCAGAATCAGCCCGCGTGAAGGTAGAATTACCCCGTTGCGCCAGCCTGGTGTGATCCCGGAATTTTCCGGAGCAATCCAAATATTCGCCGACAGCCAGCCGGATGAAGGAGCTCTACCAAGATGGCCGATCGTTTAGAAACTATTGTCAGCCTGGCCAAGCGCCGGGGATTTGTTTATCCATCCTCTGAAATCTATGGAGGATTGCGCGCTTCATGGGATTACGGACCACTGGGTGTCGAGCTAAAAAACAATGTAAAGCGCCAATGGTGGAAATACATGGTCATGGGCCGCGAAGATATTGTGGGAATTGATTCCTGCGTAATTTTGGCGCGTGAAGTTTGGGAAGCATCTGGACACGTTGCAACTTTCTCAGATCCATTAACAGAGTGCACCGCTTGCCATAAACGTTACCGCGCTGATCATTTAGAAGAAGCGTACGAAGCAAAACATAAGAAGGCGCCAGAATCTTTGGCTGATATTAATTGCCCTGCATGCGGAAACAAAGGTCAGTTCACTACTCCAAAACAATTTTCAGGATTACTAAAAACTTATTTAGGACCAGTCGAAGATGAATCTGGCTTGGCATATTTGCGTCCTGAGACAGCACAAGGCATTTTTATAAATTTTGATCAAGTAATGACTACGTCTCGCAAAAAACCACCATTTGGAATCGGACAGATTGGAAAATCTTTCCGAAATGAAATTACTCCAGGAAACTTTATTTTCCGTACTCGGGAGTTTGAACAAATGGAGATGGAATTTTTTGTAGTCCCAGGTACTGACGAGGATTGGCACCAATATTGGATTGATACCAGATTAGCTTGGTACAAAGATTTAGGTATAAATCCAGATCGCCTGCGAATTTATGATCATCCAAAAGAGAAACTTTCGCATTACTCAAAACGGACTGCAGACATTGAATATAAATTTGAATTTGCGGGCACTGAATGGGGCGAACTTGAAGGTATTGCTAACCGAACTGATTTTGATTTGAAAGCGCACTCTGCTGCTTCTGGAAAAGATCTTTCTTACTTTGACCAAGAAAAAAATGAGCATTGGACTCCATTTGTAATTGAACCAGCGGCTGGAGTTGATCGCTGCGCACTTACTTTCTTGATGGATGCTTACACTGAGGATGAAGCACCTAATGCAAAAGGTGAGATGGAAAAGCGGGTTGTGTTACGTCTTGATCATCGCTTGGCCCCAATTAAAGCTGCAGTATTGCCGTTGTCTCGTAACGCTGATTTGTCACCTAAAGCTCGTGATCTTGCGGCGCAATTGCGCAAAAATTGGAGTATTGATTTTGATGATTCGGGTGCTATTGGTCGCCGCTATCGTCGTCAAGATGAAATTGGAACTCCATATTGCATCACAGTTGATTTTGAATCTCTTGAAGACAACGCAGTAACAATTCGTGAACGCGATTCGATGGAACAAGTCCGCATCTCTATAGATCAAGTGGAAACATGGTTAGCTCCACGCCTGCTCGGCTGTTAAAGCCGCTCAAACTTCAAATCCCAACTGGGGAGATCCAAATAGACCCTCCAGTTGTTTTAGCCCCAATGGCTGGAATTACTAATGCCGCTTTTAGATTGCTTTGCCGCGAACAAGGTGCTGGACTTTTTGTATCTGAG
>CAFBLI010000033.1_pt1 | contig 12251 bp, 10 predicted proteins | sample 7268111 | NCBI WGS metagenome assembly CAFBLI01 (sample SAMEA6814026, study PRJEB35770) | freshwater metagenome | biome: Freshwater; feature: Freshwater reservoir; material: water | place: Czech Republic | collected 2016-04-20 | depth 30m m | reverse complement strand
TTTCCTGGAGGAGGTGGAGGTGTGAATGCGCCTTGGTTACCGCCTTGATTTCCTGGAGGAGGTGGAGGTGTGAATGCGCCTTGGTTACCGCCTTGATTTCCTGGAGGAGGTGGAGGTGTGAATGCGCCTTGGTTACCGCCTTGATTTCCTGGAGGAGGTGGAGGGGGAGCCATTTCCGCCGCAGGTGGTGGAGGTGGTGGAGGTGGAGGTGGTGGTGGAGGTGTTCCGCCGCCGAAGTTTCCTGGAGCTGGTGGAGGTGGTGGTGGAGGGGGAGCCATTTCCGCCGCAGGTGGTGGAGGCGGTGGAGGCGGTGGAGGCGGTGGAGGTGGTGGAGGCGGAGGAGGTGCTCCTGCGCCTGCTGGATCTGATGGAGGAGGTGTCTGTTCAGTCATTTTTTACTCCTAATTAATTAGTTGGGTGCCGGAAGAAAATCTTTAAATTAAATAAAACATAATTTGCTGGAATATCCAGCTATCTGACCACTCAAGAGGCGGTTCCCGACGAACCCTTACTGGTCAAACCATAATCCGGAAAATGGCTATTGGGTAGTGAAATCGCAGATTTTCATGAATTTTTTATCAATTGAGTAGGGCTTCCCCCACACTGCACAAAAATGGTGAAAGTTAGAAGAGAAGATACCGGCTGATAAGGTTCCCCCGGTTTAAAAAACATGCGTCGTTAGCTCAGTTGGTAGAGCAGGTGACTCTTAATCACCGGGTCGGCGGTTCGAGCCCGTCACGACGCACTTTGCTCTTTGGTAACACTTACTTCAATCTACGTGAAAAACCTCTGGAATTATGTGCCAGTGCTCGCTAGGAGTGGCCTCCTCAACCCTTTCTAACAATGGTGCAATTAAATTTCGCCATTCAATGTTTTTCGGATTTTCACTAGCTTTTTTCATATCACTTGCAAAATCATTTCCAACATACTCCAAATATTCGAAAAGTAATTCGCCGTAGCGATACATAGAAAAATTACGAATGTTGCAGTCATGTAATACCTTTAAAACTTCCGGCCAAACATTTGCGTGATGACGCTCAAACTGCTCCCGGTGAGATTGAGGAATTCTAATAACTGAGGCATAGCGCTGCATATAAATCTCCTTTTACAGATTCTCTTTAACGAAGATTATCCTCTAAAACGCAAGTGCTGCTTCATCTATCGGAATTGCCACTCCGTTGATGTGTTTTGCTTCGTCAGATGCCAAGAAATATATAAGAGATGCAATACCCCCGGCAGAAACAGATTTATCCCAAGGACGGCTAACAACCTTTGGACTTGATTGCAATAATGAAATTTCTGGCGCTCCTTCGGGCCGTTCGATGTGTCCTGGGCAAACAATGTTGCAACGAATTCCCTTGTCAAAATAAGCAGCAGCAATATTTTGGGTTAAACCCATTAAGCCATGTTTAGAAGCTGTGTATGCCGGCCCACATCTACCTCCACGAAGGGAGGCGGTAGAGCCAGTATTTATAATAACTCCGCCACCAGATTTAACCATCAATGGAATCACTCTTCTTGAGAGTAAAAAAGGCCCAGTTAAATTCACTCTAATAACTTCATCCCAAACTTTTTCTTCAATATCTTCCATTACTGTGGCTTCAATTAGCGCTGCATTGTTACAAAGCACATCAATCTTATTATCTGCAATTTTGATAATCTGTTCTGCACCCGCAACCGTTGCTACATCTTGAACCAAAATTCGGATCCCTGGAAAAGTATTAGCTAAATCATTCAATCCATTTTCATTGATGTCTGCGGCAATTACCACAGCACCAGAACTATGAAATTTTTCGACTAAATTACGGCCCACATTTCCGGCGGCTGCAGTTACAACTACATTCTTGCCGGTAAACACTATTCTTATGACCCGCTAACAGGTGGCGTTATTGATTCATCTACAACTTCTTCATCTACAACTTCTTCATCAGAAGTTACTTCTTCCTCAATTACAACTTCACCGTCAACTAAAACCTCTTCGTCAATCACGACTTCTTCATCAGAAGTTACCTCACCCTCAGCAATAATTTCCTCATCCACTACTACTACTTCTTCTTCTTCTTCTGAGACAAGAGGTTCTTCTTCGACTAGAGCAGCTGCTGCTGCATCTTCTACGCTTAATTCCACTTCGGCTTCCGCTTCGGCTTCCGCGATAATTTCATCACTGGCAGATTCGTCTTGCTGCGGGAGAAAGGCTGGGTTAATGAACTCATCAAGTGCAATCTCATAGGCCGTTAGCTCGTCTTCATACTGAAGCATCGCCTCGTTATATTCATTTAATTCACTTTCAATCTTCTCAGCAATTTCTTTAAATAATGCATGGCCTGCAGGAGTTCTCTCTAGCAAAGCAATTAGTTTGTCTCCTAATTTAGAATCCTGAATTGCGTCTAATAATGATTCTAAATTATCATCATTTTTTTGAAAACTTTTTATAAAAGTATCTGGATGTTTTTGTAATTCTTTAACCGCATTCTTACCTTCAAAACCAGGTAGGTTTTTGATTATCTTGGCACCATCTTTACTGGAAGCGGCCTTAGCTAATAATTTAATCAAATCATCAACTTTATTTTCATAAACTTTTAAGTAGATTGAGATCATGTCAGGCTCTTCGGGGGCTTCTGGAAGTTCAGGTAAGGTTCTAACAGCTAAGTGCGCCTTTTGGTCTTGGGGGTTATTTCCATCTGAGTTGCCAATCAGTTTCCCAACATTTTGCATTGACATGAATTACCTCCTGATTAAATCGACGCCTTGAACACTTGCCTAATCGTTCTGCAACCCTGCGGTCTTTACAACCCCTTTGTTGCTTCTGGGCTCAAAATTATCGATTTCGAATAGGGATTACCCGACTTCGATTACCTACTCCTGACCCATCTCTAATTGTCCGATCAATTTGAACTCTCCCCCGCCAAGTTGGCCTTGGGCAGCGTACATCTCAAGTTTGGCACGGGTATCTGCGATATCAAGATTGCGCATGGTTAGTTGGCCAATTCGGTCTACTGGTCCAAATGCGGCATTTTCGGTTCGCTCCATTGAGAGTTTTTCTGGGTGATAAGTGAGCGTTGAGCCAGTTGTATTGATAATTGAGTAGTCATCACCACGACGAAGACGTAACGTCACTTCACCAGTAACTGCAGATGCTACCCAACGTTGCAAAGATTCGCGCAACATTAATGCTTGTGGATCTAACCAACGGCCTTCATAAAGCAATCTTCCAAGACGTCTACCTTCGGCATGATAATTTGCAATTGTGTCTTCGTTATGGATACCACTTATTAATCTTTCATAAGCAATAAACAACAATGCCATTCCTGGTGCTTCATAAATGCCACGGCTCTTTGCTTCAATAATTCGGTTTTCAATTTGATCTGCCATACCAAGACCATGACGACCACCGATTTGATTCGCTTCATTCATCAAAGCAACCACGTCGGTAAAGCTCTTTCCGTTTATGGAAACTGGTCTTCCTTGCACAAATGCGATCTTGACATCTTCAGTTGCAATCTTTACTGATTCATCCCAAAACTTAACTCCCATAATTGGGTTAACAATTTCAATAGATGAGTCCAGGTTTTCTAGACTTTTTGCTTCATGAGTTGCACCCAAGATATTTGCATCGGTTGAGTAAGCCTTCTCGACACTATCGCGATATGGCAACTTGTTTGCGACCAGCCATTCAGACATCTCTTTACGTCCGCCGAGTTCGCGCACAAAATCTGCATCCAGCCAGGGTTTGTAAATTCTTAAATTGGGATTAGCTAATAAGCCGTAACGATAAAAACGCTCGATGTCATTACCTTTGTAAGTTGAACCATCTCCCCAAATTTCGACTTTGTCTTGCAACATTGCCCGCACTAAGAAAGTTCCGGTTACTGCACGGCCAAGTGGAGTCGTGTTGAAATACTGTTTTCCACCAGAGCGGATATGGAAAGCTCCACATGCGATAGCGGCTAGCCCCTCTTCAACGAGTGCACTTTTGCAATCAACTAACCGCGCAATCTCTGCGCCGTACTCTTTTGCTCTATCTGGAACTGAATCAATATTTGGCTCGTCATATTGACCAAGGTCGGCGGTGTAAGTACAAGGAATGGCACCTTTTGCGCGCATCCATGCCACCGCTACAGAGGTGTCTAGGCCACCGGAAAAGGCGATCCCAACTCTTTCACCGACTGGAAGTGAGGCTAATACTTTAGACATGGGTACAGCCTAACGGACGAGCCCCAAAGCATGCCTAAATCAAAGCAAATAAAGTCAGGGCTAATGACAAAAGTGACAAATATGTGATCGATCCATGGAAAACCCGTGCGGCAGATTTTTCAACTTTTTCAAGGTTAATAGTGGCAGTTTCACGAACCCCAATTACCAAATAGATAAATCCTAATCCAAGTACCGTCGCAATAATTAGGTAAGCCAGTGGAAGTTTCGCGCTAAATCCAAGAGCGATAGAGGCGAAAACCATTGCAAGTGAATGCCATAACATCGCTGAAGCTACAATTTTTTGGGAAGCTACTACTGGGAGCATTGGAATCTTGGCTCTTTGATAATCATCTTTATATTTGATTGCTAAGGCCCAAAAATGTGGTGGTGTCCAAAAGAAAATCACTAAGAAAAATAGCAGGCCACTCAAAGTTATCGAGTTAGTAATTGCAGCCCAGCCAATTAACACTGGCATACATCCAGCAGCACCGCCCCAAACAATATTTTGACTAGTCCTGCGCTTCAACAAAATTGTATAAACAATTACGTAGTAAGCGATTGCAAAAAAAGTTAAAAAAGTTGCAAGCGGTGTAGTGAAAATCCAAAAAATACTAAGCGCTAAAATTCCAATCAAAGTGGCAAATATTAAACTCTCAATGGAAGTTACTTGTTTTTCAACTAATGGACGACGCTTTGTACGTTGCATTAATTCGTCTAAATCTTTTTCAATAACTTGATTGAAAGCATTGGCGCTTCCTGCGGCCAAGGTGCCCCCAAGTAAAGTTGCGACCGTAATTCCCAATGGGGGTAATCCGCGTTCTGCGAGGGCCATTGCCGGGATTGTGGAGATTAGTAATAACTCTACGACTCGCAATTTCATTAGCTCGACATAGCTTTTTAGGCGAGCTTTTATCTTCACGCGCAGACAGTACCAATAAATTTAATTAGGTACGAATTGGAATTTAAAAAGTAAAACTATCTCCAAGCCGCTCTGCCAAAGCCGGCACAACTCCTAATTCTTTTAGCATTTCCTGGTATCGAGTAATCTCAATTTGCTCAGGTTTTGCCTTTGTATTGACAGCTCTTATTAATAGATTCTTTGGAGTGTGTTCGCCGCCAATGAATTCAATCACATCCGTTCGATACCCTAATAAACGCAAAATCTGCGCACGAATGGAATCAGTGAGGATATCGGCTAATCGTTCCTTTAAAATTCCATGCTTTGTTACTAAAGGCCAAGGTTCAGGCAGCTCTTTTAACTTAGATTGCAAATCATGCTGACAGCATGGCGCCACCAAAACCAATCCTGCATTACTCTTAACTGCCCACGCAATTGCATCATCAGTTGCGGTGTCGCAAGCATGTAGCGCAATAGCAATATCCACTTGACTTCCACCAACTCTGGCAATTTCATCAGCTTTGAATTCAATGCTTTTTTCTATGCCAAGTTTTTTAGCAATCTGGGAATTCCGCTCTCTAGCTTGTTCTCGGATATCGATACCTGTTACATGTACTGGAATTCCCTTACTGATCAAATACTGGTGAGTTGCAAAAGTTAGGTAAGCATTTCCACAACCTAAATCCACAATCTCAAGAGGAGAGTCATCACTTGGGGCTTTAATCTGCCCTGCAGAAATTGCGCTTTCGAGGGCTGGTGCAAGAATCCGTAAAAACTCTTCTACTTGGCGATATTTGTCCTGCCGTGATGGTTTTACTTGTCCGGTGAGGTCTGAAATTCCAACTTCAACTAAATATGGATCGGCTGAATCTAACAATCTATCTTTTTTTCGATCATGATTTAGATCTTGCGTTTTATTAACTTTTTCATAATGAATCTGAGCTTCACCTTTTTTAGTCACTCGAATAGAGATTGCAGAATCTGTTGACTCAACCAAAATATTTGCAAAACCACTGTCTAAGAGTTCTGAGATGACTGTGCTATTGAAATCAATATTTTTTGTGGTAACCGCTCTGCCATCATTGCTGGCAATCTGCAGCATTAACTTTTCTTTAATCAGAACTGGGCGAATATCAATTCGCTCAGCCGGAGGAACCATGTTTCTACGTTCCCCTGATAAAACCACACGAACTAAAGATTCCAAATTTCCAATACGTTCGGTTGATTCTTTTAGCGCATGTGCCAAATCTTTTGTCACATGCAGCTCCAATCAATTAATACTTAAAATTAACATACCTCGTTAAATATTAAGGCTTAAAGCAGCAAGTGCGGCATTTACGATCGAACCAGAGTCGATGTCGTTAATGTCATATAGATCATGGATGGTGCCGGATTGGCCAAAAGTGTCAACGCCCAATGCAACTTGTGGCATTCCAAGTGCTGAACCAAGCCATGCCATCGCATGTGAGGCGCCATCGTGAACCGAAACAATTGGTGCCCGCTCAGAAAAAATTGGTCGCATAGCACCTGGGAATGATGGAGTTGTTGCAGTTCGAACTCCTTGACGCAATGTGCGCTGCCAACCCCCATAGAGTCTTCCTGGAGCGGTGATATCAACTACATGGGCAATAACACCTTCACTCTTTAATTCAGCTGCTGCAATCAAAACTTCAGGCATGACCGCACCTGTTCCCACTAAATGAACTACTGGTGCATTGGTTAAATCATTTTTATTTGAATCATCTAAATTGGCACGTCCATCAATTAATCGGTACGCCCCCGCTATGACTTGAGATCTAAGTAATGCTTCTCCCAAACGCTCTCGTGCTCGTGCAAATGGATCTTGATCAATCGGACGAGTAGTTAACCTAAAGTAAAAAGCTAACTCTGTTGGGCGAAGTTCTGGAGTTGTTTCTTCACGTTGGCCAGCGACATGAGTAAGTGCATCACAGAGCAACCAATCAAGAGCTTGGGCATATGCCGGTTCCATCAACACGACTCCAGGAAGTTCCATGCCTACCGAAGGAGTAATTGTTGATTGGTGCGCACCACCTTCAGGGGCAAGAGTTACTCCAGATGGAGTTCCGGTAATAATAAATCGAGCACCAGAGTAGACACTATAAATAAATGCATCTAAGCCGCGTAAAACAAATGGATCGTAAACAGTTCCGATTGGGATTAATGGCTGACTTGAGTGATCCCAAGAAAGTCCCAGTTGGCCAAGCAACATAAATAAATTCATCTCACTAATACCTAATTCGATATGTTGGCCGGTTGGACCTTCAGCCCATTTTAAAATTTGATCTTCATTCCAGCGCCGTAACTCTTGCGGATGAAAAACACCTGCTCGGTTAATGAACCCGCCCAAATTTGTAGAGGTCGCCACATCGGGTGCAGTGGTAACTAAATATTTTCTAATCTCATCGTTTCGACTAATCTCACTTAGAACTCTTCCAAAGACTTCTTGAGTAGATGTCATGCCAGTGGTTTTTACACCAGTTTCAGTTGGTAAGAGTAAATCAATTTTAGAAGTTGTTGATTCTCTAGCCAAGGCCTTTGCCCGTTGTGAACACAGCTCTGCCTCTGCTGTGCCAGGTGCAAATAAATCCCATTCATTTTCATCAGTTAAACCCTTATTGATTCGTAAATCTGAGATCTGTTTCTCGGTCAGTAAAGCGGAGTGATTCCTTGGATCTCCGGCGATTGGAAGTCCCCACCCTTTTACTGTGTAAGCAAAAATTACGCTAGGTCGATCTGTTTCGGCATCACACTCTCTAAATGCGGCAAGCAAAGAATTTAAGTTATGCCCACCAAGATCAGTTAGTAATGTAAATAACTCATCATCAGAGTATTTTGCAATCTCGGCTTTTACACCTTCTGGAGCACCCTCTAAAAATCGGGCGCGCAGATCTTCGCGTTTTTGCCCATAAAGTGATTGGTACTGCTCATTAGGAATGTCATCAAACCATTTCTTGAAGATCGCATTCCCGGGCTCGGCAAACGCTGCTTCTAATTTACGACCATATTTAGTTTCGACTACATGCCATCCGGCCGCTTCAAATTGCATGCGCCATTGCGCAATTCGAATCCCTGGAATTACGCGATCTAAAGATTGGCGATTGAAATCTACAATCCACATAACTTTTCCAAGTCCATGTGTGGCTGGATCTGCTACCGCTTCCCAAACGTTTCCCTCATCTAATTCAGCATCACCAATTAACGCAATAAAGCGCGAATCGGGGCGTTTACCAAAGTGCGCATCTACATACCTTCTGGTGACACCAGCAAATAGTGGAGCGGCGGCACCTAATCCAACAGAACCAGTTGAGAAATCTACTGGATCTGGATCTTTTGTCCGTGATGGGTAACTTTGCAATCCACCTAATGAACGAAGTTGAGTTAGATACTTTTTATCTAGTCGACCCAGTAAATATTGAATCGAGTGAAAGACTGGTGAAGCATGCGGTTTTACACTAACTCGGTCTTCGCTATTTAAGTGGTGGAAATAAAGTGCAGTCATAACTGAAACTAGTGAAGCACTTGATGCTTGATGTCCACCAACCTTGATGCCATCAGTGTTGGCTCGCTCGCGATTCGCATGATCAACCATTCGCACTGCAAGCCAAAGAATGCGCTCTTGAATGCGCTCTAGAATCGAGAGATCTTTTTCAGAAAGAACCATTATCTGCTACTTCAATTCTTTTCGAACAGCCATTACTAAAGCCTCATAATCTGCAGGCGTGTTGTAAAGATGTCCCGAGATGCGGAAGAAGTATTTGTCACTAAAGATTGTAATAGGAACTTCGATTTTGTACTCGGTTGCTAATTTACGGCCAAGTGCTGCACAACCTTCAACTCCACCTTGCATATTGTGAATCGGAACTACACCCATTGGTAGATTTTCTTCACGCAATTCATCGACGCCAACACCAAGTTCTGCCATAACTAAGTCACGGCCATAACGCATCCGTTGTTGGTGAGCTTTACGAACTCGCTCCCACCCAAATGCTTCATAAAATTCAATAGCGCGAGGGGCGGCCAGCCATGCTGAAAGATCTACGGTTCCAAGCATGTCGAATTGCAATGGATAAGGTTCAAATTCATTCCATGAGACGACTAGTGATTGGACTTTTCCTTGCCAACGTGGCGCTATCCGAAATACTCCAGCACCTTGTGGTGCGCTAACCCATTTATGTAAATTTCCAAACCAGAAATCTGCATCTAGCGCATCTAAATCAGTATCAAAATTTCCAGGGGCATGAGAAGCGTCAACGGTAAATGCAATTCCATGTTTTTTACACAATGCGCTTAGTTCAAATATTGGAAATGTACGCGCAGTTGCCGAAGTGACATGATCAACTACCAACATCACTGTCTTGTTAGTAATGGCAGCCTCGATAAGTTTCACCACATCTGAATCAGCAGCTAAACGTGGAACAACTACTTCTACTACTTTGCCACCGGCAGGCAATAAACCGCGTTTAACAGCGTAGGTAATAGCGCCATACTCATGATCCAAAACAATTACTTCATCACCAGATTTAAATGGGAAGCCGCGCATTGTGGTTGTTGCCGCCTCTGTGGTGTTACGCACCAAAGCAATCTGGTCTGCTTCTTGTCCTAAAAATTTAGCAATCTTGGCCCGAGCATCGGCAACAGCTGGGCGGGATAGGCGCGCATAAAAACCAACAGGGTTTTTATGAACCTCTTCTTGCCATTTTTTTTGTTCTGCATAAACAACGCGTGGCAAAGCGCCATAACTTCCATGATTTAGATGGTGAACCTCTGGGTCAAGGCTCCATTCGGATTTTGCTTCAGCTAAATCAAAAGTAGTCATTAGCCTTTAACAATTCCAGCCGACAGACCAGAGATCATAAACTTAGACATTAATCCGAAGATGATGACTGTTGGAATAATTCCAACCATCACCGCAGCAGATAAACCGCCCCATTCAATCCAATATCCACCGATAAAGGAACGCATCGCAACTGGGAAGGTCTTGTTACCTTCAGAGTCAATCAAAATCATCGCCAAGAACAATTCATTCCAACATTGCACAAATGAGAAGATGAAGGTTGCTGCAATGCCAGGCAGGGCAACAGGAGCTACAACGCGAAATAGCGCAGTAAATCGATTACAACCATCGATCAAAGCAGCTTCATCAAGTTCGGGTGGGATGCGCTGAATAAATCCACGCAACATCATCGTGGAAAACGGAACCATTCCTCCGACATAACAAAGAGTTAAACCAATAAGTGAGTTTAATAATCCAAGTTTTTGCATCAAGAGATAAAGAGGAGCTAAGGAAATAAGTCCAGGAATCATCTGTGTCGCTAAAAATGCCAACATAACTTGAGCCTTGCCAGTGAACTCATAGCGCGCCAACGCATAAGCGCCAAGTATTCCAAGACCGATGACAATAAAAGAAGCAACTAATGAAACTATCAAGCTGTTTCTTAAGAAGATTCCAAATGCATAATCTCTAAATAAAGTCCGATAATTATCTAAAGTGGCACTTGAATTTGGAATGTAATAAAGGTCATTGACCTCACGTTTTGGCTTGATGGAAGTCAATCCCATCCAATAAATCGGAAAGACGGTAAAGAAAAGCCAGATAGTAAGAACTAAAAATTTTCCACTTTTACCAAGTGCAGTAAACATCATTAAACCCCCGACTCTTTCTCAAGTCTGGTTGCCATTAAATAGAAAATCGTAAAGACAAACAAAATCATCATGGTCATCAATCCAAGAGCAGAAGCTGCTCCCCAATCTGCATCCAAAGTTAATTTCTCAATTAGCCATGAGGAGATGATGTGCGTACGCCCAGCAGGTCCACCTTGAGTCATACCAAAAATCAAATCTGGGAAGTTGGTAATCCACATAATGCGAAGTAATACAATCAAAATTAATGTGGCTCTAATGTACGGGATAATTACCTTAAACAAAGTTTGAAAACGATTTGCGCCATCAAGTTCAGCCGCCTCTAACATCTCAGTCGGGACACCTTGCAGTGCAGCCAAAATCATAATTACGAAGAAAGTAACTCCATACCAAACATTTGCGATGATGACCGCGGCCATTCCCCAATTTCCATTTGAGAGCCATGGGATACGGGTGTCAATTAGTCCAAGTTTTAGTAATGCATCATTAAGCACACCGAAACTTTCATCAAAAATCCATTTCCAAACCAATCCCATTAAGAATCCAGACAGGGCCCACGGGATAAAAATTAAACCTTGGTAAATCCCAATAAATTTAAACTTCTTCTTCATTAATAAAGCTAAGCCGAAACCAATTGTGAATTGAAAAAATAATGAGACAAATACCCAGATAAAAGTATTTTTCAACACACGATCAAAATTAGGATCGTTAATCAAATTCCTAAAGTTTTCCAGACCGTTATATCCAACATTCAGTTGATCAAATAAATTGAAGCTTTGGAAGCCGAGTTGAACGGTTCGGATTACTGGATAAAAAACAAAAATTAAGATCATAAGGGCTGCTGGCGTTAAGAAGGCCAACGCTTTTAACATTCGGCTGGTACTAGCCGGGCGCTTACGTGTTGTTCCCTGCATCGTCGCGCTCATTAAATCTGCTACCCCTTTAGAAAATTAAGTTAAGGAATTTTTCTAACTCTTTGGGATAGTGGCTGGCTACTTTCGTAACCAGCCACTCCCACAAACTCTGGCACCTAAATTAGGTGACAGTCACTAACTTTGCTTACTGCTTCGAAATTAATCGATGCAATCAGCTTTACCTAGCCCATCAGCCCAACCCTTAAGCAGGTTGGTTGTGGTTAGGTCGCCGGTGTAAAGCTTGGCCATATCTTTATCTAGGTTGGCGTACATCGCTCCGAAGCAAGCGGTCAACTTAGGACCACGAACACCACTGAACTTAAGTTCCTTAGGATCAGCGTTGATCTTGGAATAAATTGCCCAAGCGCCTTCCTTGAAGAATGGATCCTTTGCAGCAGTGGTTGTTACCGGACCAACACCGTAAGCCCGAGCAAATAATGCGTGCTGTGGGTCTTGGGTGATGTAATCAAGGAAGCCAAGGGCTACGTTCTTGCACTTTGATGATTGGGTGTTTGACCAAATTCCACCAGCGCCAATGAACTGTGCTGAGTATCCGCCAGGTCCTTTAGGAATCTGTGCCATTG
>CAFBLI010000025.1_pt1 | contig 14635 bp, 14 predicted proteins | sample 7268111 | NCBI WGS metagenome assembly CAFBLI01 (sample SAMEA6814026, study PRJEB35770) | freshwater metagenome | biome: Freshwater; feature: Freshwater reservoir; material: water | place: Czech Republic | collected 2016-04-20 | depth 30m m | reverse complement strand
CTTAACTTGCTCAATTCCAGAGCGGAGAGATTCGCCAACTTTTCCACTTATCTCCTCTGCTTTTTCCAGCAGAGTTTTTAGGGAACCATATTCAGCAATCCATTTAGTGGCAGTCTTTTCGCCAACCCCCGCAAGGGATGGAAGATTGTCACTTGGATCTCCACGCAAGGCTGCAAAATCTGGATACTGTTTTGGAGTTAAACCATATTTTTCAAAGACAGCTTCAGGAGTCATTCTGGCTAATTCGCTGACACCCTTCTTCGGATATAGAACTGTGATTTGATCTGTCACCAATTGAAATGTGTCACGATCCCCCGAGCAAATTTCTACTTCAAATTGTTTTGCCACTGCGTTGGTTGCTAAGGTCGCAATAAGGTCATCGGCTTCAAAACCTTCTTTCTGAATTCGTTTAATTCCTAAAGCATCCACGACTGCAAAAATTTCCGGCATTTGAGACCGAAACTCATCTGGCGTTTTTGCGCGGTTTGCTTTGTACTCTGGAAAACGTTCTGATCGAAAAGTTTTTCGTGATACATCAAATGCAACCGCAATGTGAGTTGGTGCAACATCTCGCAATAAGTTGAGCAACATAGTGGTGAAGCCATATGCGGCATTTGTCGGAAACCCAGTTGCGGTTTTGAAGTTTTCGACCGGCAAAGCATGAAATGCCCGATATGCCATCGAATGGCCATCTAGTAAAAGCAACCGCCGCTCACCTGATGAGTTTGGTGAGTTAGATTTCCCCATATCTGGATCCTAGGTTGAGCGCGTAGGATTGGCAGATGAGCACACTTAACAATCTCAACAAATTGAGCGCTGAAAATTTGGCTGCCCTGAATGAGCGTGGCCGCGGAGCTTTAGACCAAAAAATGGGCATCGAGATTATCGAAGCCTCCCCGAAGAGAATGGTCGGCACTATGCCGGTAAGTGGAAATACCCAACCCTTTGGGTTGCTGCATGGTGGAGCAAATGTGGTTTTGGCTGAGAGTTTGGGATCAATTGGTTCTCATCTGCACGCCGGACTGGATCGCCGAATTGTTGGAATCGAAGTAAGTGCTACCCATCATCGTGCTGCTAAAAGTGGGATTGTCACCGGGGTCGCAACCGCAATATCTCTAGGCCGGACTTTGGCCAGCTATGAAGTTGTAATCACCGATGAAGAAGGTGTGCGGACCTGTACTGCTCGGATTACCTGCTTAATTTTGAGCGAGACCAAACCTGAAAAGCCTTAAAAGTCAGAGTCCAAAAAGAGAATTAAGCGGTTCCATTTTGGCCTTCTCTGTGTACGCTACCGATCAACTTAAGGGAAACGAGTTAATAAAAATGAAGATGGGAAAGGCTCAATTGGTGCGCAAGATTGCACTTGGATTGGCTGGCTTTTTCCTAATTAGCGGATTCTCAACTTTGGCAGCCAGTTCTGCCTTAGCCGCCACTGAATCAACTCTTGCCGGCGAGATTAAAGATTCAACTTCAACTCCATTATCAGGTGTGCGGATTGATGTGACGGGACCAAATGGTTTCGCAACTCAACTTACCTCCGATGCAATGGGTAAATGGCAAGTCGAAGTTACCTCAACTGGAATCTATGACGTCACTCTTGATCAAGCATCACTTCCAAGTGGACAAGCATTAACTGATCTGACAAAAGCAACTCGCAAAATAAATGTATTGATGCTCGGCAACACCCTCACAATTTTATTTCCGATCGGACCAGGCGCTGAAAAAACTCCAATCCTTGATCAATCGGCGCAATTACTCGCCGACGGATTGATCCTTGGCATCATCATTGCACTGGCTGCACTTGGCTTAAGCTTAGTATTTGGAACAACTGGATTGACAAATTTTGCACATGGCGAACTTTTAACTCTTGGTGGATTGCTTACTTATTTCTTTAGCACTATCGCGGGGCTGCCGGTCTTTGCTGCGATACCTATAGCGGTAGCACTATCTGCGTTCATCGGCGGTTATTTACAAGATCGATTACTCTGGAAACCGTTGCGAAAACGTGGCACTGGCTTGATCGCAATGCTCGTTGTGTCAATCGGATTTGCAATTTTTATCAGATATGTTTTCCTTTTTATATTTGGTGGATACACCAGACAGTTGCCGGAATTTGCCGGACAAGAAGGGCTAGAAATTGGTCTAGTAAGCATTACCCCTAAATCAATCATCAGCACATCTGTTGGATTGCTTTTGTTAATTGGTGCCACTCTTTGGCTATTGCGCAGCAAAATGGGTAAAGCAAGTCGCGCAGTTGCTGACAATCCCGCCCTTGCTGCTGCATCTGGAATTGAAGTTGAAGCGGTAATTAGATCTGTTTGGATTTTAGGTGCATTCTTGGCGGCTTTCGCCGGAATCATGGTCACTTTGAATCAGGGCGTAAGTTTCTTGATGGGTCAGGATATGTTGTTACTGATTTTTGCAGCAGTAACTCTTGGAGGGTTAGGAACTGCTTATGGAGCATTAGTTGGCTCCTTGGTCATCGGCGTATTGATTCAACTTTCAACTCTAATAATCCCAACCGAACTTAAATATGTTGGTGCACTGTTGATTTTGATCATAATTTTATTAGTTCGCCCACAAGGCATACTCGGTCGGAAAGAGCGGGTTGGCTAATGGATTTTATATTTATCGCACAACAATCATTTAGTGCTGCATTAGGAGTTAACACAATAATTTTTGCACTGGCGGCAATTGGTTTAAATATGCATTTTGGATATACCGGATTGCTTAACTTTGGCCAAGCCGGATTTCTAGCAGTTGGTGCTTATAGTGTTGCAACTCTTGTAGTTTCCTTTAATTTTCCACTTTGGGCTGCTCTATTAGCTGGAATTCTTAACTCAGTAATTCTCGCTTTGCTCCTTGGTTTGCCAACTTTAAGATTACGTGCGGATTATTTAGCGATCGTTACTATTGCCGCCGCTGAGATTATTAGGCAGATTGCTCGCTCGGCCACCTTCAACAAATATCTCGGTGGTTCAGATGGAATTACTGGAAAGTTTGGAAAAGATTTCTTTGATCTGAATCCATTTAAAGATGGATTAGATACCCCATTCCTGCGTTACAACGGCAATGACCTTTGGGTTGTAGTAACTGGCTGGGCTTTAGTAATCGTAGTTCTTTTTGTGATGTGGCTGCTAGTTCGCTCTCCATGGGGACGCGTATTGAAGGCTATCCGCGAAGATGAAGAGGCAGTTCGATCACTTGGCAAAAATGTTTACCTATACAAAATGCAATCTCTGATTATTGGTGGAATTGTCGGCTCCTTTGCAGGCTTTGTTTATGCGCTCTCTCGTCAATCGGTTCAGCCTGACAATTACGGAACCGCACTCACCTTCTTTGCCTACACCGTTTTAATTCTTGGCGGAGCAGCTCGAGTCTTTGCACCAATTGCCGGCTCAATTATTTTTTGGTTTTTGCTCGTCTTTATTGAACAGATGTTGCGCCAAGCGGTTGGTGCTGGGTACATCCCTGAATGGCTCATTGGAGTTAATCAAGTAGGACAGATTCGCTTTATGTTGGTTGGTCTTGGATTGATGATGTTAATGATCTTTAGACCACAAGGAATTTTTGGTGACCGAAAGGAGTTGGCTCTAGATGCCCGCGCCTAGTCAAAATACTTCACGTCGCGATATTGCGTTAGCAGCTCTTGCTGGAATTACCCCGACCCCTGGAGTAAGCAAACCTGATCCAATAATTGTTGCTGACCATGTTGTACGTAAATTTGGTGGCTTAACTGCAGTAAATGTTAGCCACCTTGAAATTCAAAGAGGTGCGATCACTGCACTGATTGGTCCTAATGGTGCTGGAAAAACAACTTTCTTTAATCTATTGACTGGCTTTGACCAAGTTGATGAAGGTTCATGGAGTTTTAATGGAGTGAAGATCTCGGGAACTCCCCCTCATAAAGTTGCACGAATGGGAATGGTCCGTACTTTTCAATTAACAAAAGCTCTTTACCGTTTAACCGTGATTGACAATATGCGTCTAGCGGCGACAAAACAAAAAGGTGAATCAATTTTGCGGGCAGCACTTCCATTTCTCTGGAATGACCAGGAGAAAGCGGCAACTGCAAGAAGTGAAGAGTTGCTAACTAGATTTAAATTGATAGACAAGCGCGATGATTTTGCTGCCGCCCTCTCTGGTGGTCAACGCAAACTTCTCGAGATGGCCAGAGCGTTAATGGTTGAACCAGAGTTGGTGATGCTTGATGAACCAATGGCAGGCGTTAACCCCGCTCTTAAGCAATCACTTCTTGGTCATATTAAGGATCTGCGCGAAGATGGAATGACAGTTTTATTTGTTGAGCACGACATGGATATGGTGCGCGACATTAGCGACTGGGTAATTGTTATGGCTCAAGGTGTAATTGTTGCTGAAGGTCCACCAAATATCGTTATGCGCGACAAAGCTGTCATTGACGCATACCTTGGCGCACATCATGATTCCACTCTTGAACAGGATCGAGGCTAGCCAAATGGAACCCACAAAATTAGCCGGTGATGATCTATTACTTGAAGCTGGCGGGATAATCGCTGGTTATCTTCCGGGGATAAATATTCTTAATGGGTGTGATCTTTATGCAAATGAAGGTGAATTGGTAGGCATAATTGGCCCAAATGGCGCTGGAAAATCAACTTTATTGAAGGCACTCTTCGGTCTAGTCAAAGTAAGAGATGGATTTGTTAAATTACGTGGAGAAGAGATCACAAATAAGCGCGCCGATGAATTAGTTAAAAAAGGAATCGGTTTTGTGCCACAGACAAATAATGTTTTTCCATCCCTAACAATTGAAGAGAATCTTCAAATGGGCGCTTATCAAGCCGCTGATCAATTCAATGAACGTTTTGATTTCGTGACCTCTCTCTTTCCAACTCTTGGAGATCGTCGGAAACAAAGAGCTGGCTCTCTCTCTGGAGGTGAACGCCAGATGGTTGCTATGGGCCGGGCGTTGATGATGAACCCATCAGTCTTGTTGCTTGATGAACCAAGTGCAGGCCTGTCCCCTGCTTTGCAAGATGAAGTATTTGTTAGAGTGCGCGAAATTAATCGCACTGGAGTTACTGTAATTATGGTTGAGCAAAATGCTAGACGTTGCTTACAAATTGTTGATCGCGGATATGTTTTAGACCAAGGTAGAAATGCTTACACTGGAACTGGAAAATCTCTTGCTAATGACCCTAAAGTAATTGAGTTGTACTTGGGAACTCTCGCGGCAAACGCTTAAATTTTACGAATTGCGTTTAAAGACCGCTAAATAAGCTGGGTGGATCGGCCAAATCTTGGTGAGAAATGCCGGGAAATGCGGCAGGTACGAATCTCGCAAAGTTTCAAAGCCCTTAGCTTCAAATAATTTGCGAACTGTTTTGCCTGATGGACGATATATATGGGTGGGGTCTGAATCATAAAGTTTTGCATATTCCCATCGAGTCAGCCAATTGCTAATTGTTGGCATATGCACCAAGACGATCGCTCCAGGTTTTGCCGCATTTTTTATTGATTCGATGCCAGCAACCGGATTACTAAGGTGTTCAATAATGTTAATCGCCAAAATCAAATCAAATTTTTGCGCAAATGGATTTGGATCATGCAGATCCCCTTGTTTGAAAAATCTCGCTGGTTTTCGTTTTGCGGCTACTTCAACCGCATGGTGAGCGATATCTACCCCACACAAACTCTTTGCACCTTCAAATGCGTCTAATAACCAGCCATAACCACAGCCAACATCAAGAACATCTGAAGTCGCTAAGTTGTGATCGCTGTATTTTCTAAAGGCGTTAACCAACATTTTGTCGCGCCATTTATCAAAAATAGTTTGTTGTGGTTCACCCTCTGCTGAGGTGGCACCATAAAGTTGAGAGAAGTATTCATGTCCAGCATACTCTTGGTTGTGCTCCATGAAGCTTTTCTCCCTTCTCTAAAATCAGATTAAGTATAAATATCTGCCGTAAGAATAAGAAAGAGCCCCACCGTTAAGCGGGGCTCTTTCTTGCGTATTTACCGATTAAGTAAATATGACTTAACTTGATTTATTACTATGCGGCAGGTACTGCACCGGTGATGAATTCAGCGGCACGTGCTTCGTACTTGTCGTTTGCTACGTACTCATAGACACCCATTGTTGCAACAGATGGATCTCCATTGGCATCGAATTCAATTGCGCCGGAAACTCCGTCGTAATCGATATCAGTACCAGCAGCGATCAAGGTCTTGCACTCTGCAAATGTGGTGCACTTTGTTCCACCTGATGAAACAGATGCGAGGTTATCTCTGATGGTTGTTCCATCAGTTCCCTTGCCCTGCTCAGCGGCGAGCGCAATTAGCACTACAGCGTCATATGACTCTGGAGCGTATGAGTAGTCGGTCAATTTAGGATCGACACCAAGTAGGCGCTTCTTTAGTTCATCATTTGTAAAGACGCCAGGAAGTGTTGCCTTAACGCCCTTCATGATGTTCTTTGGAAGATCCTTGTAGGCACCTGATGAAAGGTTTCCATCAACAAGGTAGGTCTTAACCTTGTTTGGTCCAATACCCTGCTTGATCAATTCGGTAAGAACTTTTGTGGTCTCATCGAATCCGATGATTGCAATTGCATCTGGCTTTGCAGCCTTTGCCTTTGAAACATCAGCAGAAAACTCAGCAGCTTGTGGGTTGTAAACAACCTGTGTTGAGGTTCCGGTGAATCCAGCAATACCGTACTTAGCAAGACCGTTTCCGTATGCATCATCAAGGTTTAGGAAAACAGCGTTCTTTGCGCCGTTAGCCGCCATCAACTGTCCGAGAACTGCACCTTGGAATGTATCTGAAGGAGCGCTACGGAAGTAGAAGCCATTGTCTGCATAGCTGGTCAAATCTGGGGAGGTGTTAGCTGGTGAGAAGTGAACAATGCCAGCACCTGAGATTTTATCGATAACAGTTAGTGATACACCTGAAGATGCAGCACCAACAATTGCGCCTACACCAGCTGCGATATGTGAATCAGCAGTCTGTTGTGCGATGTCTGTACTTGTATCTCCGGAATCGCCACGAATGTGCTCGATTGGTTGTTCAAGAACGCCACCTGCTGCGTTAATTTCAGCAACAGCTAGGTCGATGCCTGCAAACTCAGGAGGCCCGAGAAATGCGAGGTTACCGGTCTCTGGAAGTAGTGAGCCGATCTTTAATGGTCCAGTCCCTTTTACTGCAGCAGCTTCCTCAGCTGGTGCAGCTTCTTCTTCAGAAGCGGACTTTGAGCAACCAGCAAAGACCAAGCTTGCAACTGCAAATGCAGCAACAACCTTAAGTTTCTTTGAAATTTGCATTATTTCCCTTTCGGATATTTTCAGATAGTCAGCTTTCTCGAAATAGACCCTCGAGATAAGCGTTTTGACGGTGTGAGTATGCCAGCAGTTGCCCGATTTCGACACCCCGAGAAGCAAAATATTAAATTAATAGACCGTTAACTCCCTGGCTGATAATGAGCCAAGACCCCTTCACTCACCGCGCTCATTGAGCTGCGCTGATCCATAGCCGCCTTCTGGATCCATTTAAATGCCTCTGGCTCGGAGATCCCCAAATTAGCCATTAATACCCCCTTGGCCCGATCTACCAACTTCCGGGCTTCCAATCTCTGCCCAAGATCGCCAACCTCGGCCTCTAGGGCCTGAATCTGGGCATATCTGCCAAGAGCCATCTCGATCGCTGGGGTCAGGTCACTAATTGAAAATGGCTTTACTAAATATGCCATCGCCCCGGCATCACGGGCCCGCTCAACTAACTCCCTTTGGCTAAAAGCGGTCAGCATCAACACGGCAGCCAATTTCTCACTGACGATTACTTCGGCCGCCGAAATGCCATCAATCTCCGGCATCTTCACATCTAATATCGCCAAATCTGGTTTCAAATGTCGGGCTAATGAGATCGCCTCACGACCATTTGCGGCTTCGCCAATCACGTTATAGCCAGCCTCGCGCAACATCTCAATCAGATCCATTCGAATAATCGCCTCATCTTCAGCGACGATAATTCTTGGAGCCACTTGCTGCGCATTCGGTGAATTAACCACTTGCTAAGGGTACTCACTCAACCCCGATAAGATTTGAACTTGCACTACCGGCCTCGGTACTCCAACGGTAGAGAGGGCAGTCTCAAACACTGCATAGTGTCGGTTCAAATCCGACTCGAGGCACGCAACCGCAGATTTATCTATTTACCCTTGAGATCTGGGGTACTTTTAATTTATGAGCAAAGAGCTAACTATGGCCCGACTTCGCAAAGTAAATATCTTGGCTGGGATTTTGCACTTAACGCAAATGGCCGCAGTCTTAGCGTTAAGCAGTGATTTTGCATTGCCAGTAACGGCAACCTACATGTCCGGTCCGCCAGGTTCTTCATTTGCTCCTGCGGTAATCCTTTTTAGCACCCCAGTCGGCTTAACTGTTGCGATCTTCTTGGGACTTTCCGCGCTCTTTCATTTTATTGTGGCTAGTCCGCAATTTTTTGGTCGCTATAGCGCTGGCTTATCAGCTCAGCGAAATTATTTCAGATGGGTTGAATACTCAATCAGCTCTTCAGTAATGATCGTGTTGATCGCTCAAGTAACTGGCATCGCAGATATAACAGCACTCATATCAATCTTCGGAGTTAATGCTTCGATGATTTTGTTTGGTTGGTTACAAGAAAAATATGAGACACCAGGAAATGGTGGATGGCTACCATTTATTTTCGGATGCATCACTGGAATTGTTCCTTGGATCGCACTTGCTTTTTATGTACTTTCAATTGGCGGCGTCAGTGACACCACAGCCCCAGCCTTTGTTTATGGAATTGTCTTCACCATTTTTATTTTCTTCAACTCTTTTGCATTAGTGCAATGGGTGCAATACAAAAAAGTGGGCAAGTGGAGCGATTACTTGCGTGGAGAACGCACCTACATAACGCTCTCATTAGTTGCGAAATCAGCTCTTGCTTGGCAGATTTTTGCAAATACCTTAATTCCATTGCCTTAAACTCAAAGATTTTTACCAGGATCTGATTATTCGAGTGGCCGCGCCAATTGTTCCGGCCCAATCTCCAAGCGATCCGAATTTAATTTCGCTCCTTAACTTTGTGTAAGTGCACGCCTCATCCGCAATAGCTTGTAATTTAATAAGGAGCGTATCGGTGCGGCTCAAAGCGCCACCGGTAATAATGATTTTTTCTGGCCCATATGTATAAATTAAATTTACGACTCCCAAGCCCAATGCCTGTTGTGCTTCCTGCATTATCTGAACTGCATCCTTATTCCCGGTCTCGGCAAGGCGAACAAGATCCTTCGCATTTTGTCCAGCACTTAGTACTCCGCGCTCAACTCCAATATTTTTCAATGCTGTGCCTGAGACTAAAGCTTCTAAGCATCCATTTCTGCCACAGTAACAAAGCGGACCTGTTGCATCAACGTGCACGTGCCCTGCTTCGGGATGTGCACCATTAGCACCTCTATAGACAACTCCATTATTGATGACACCAACACCTACGCCAGTTCCTAAAATCAAGCATGCGACTATATCTGCGCCCTCGCCAGCGCCAAAGATTGCTTCACCGATGCAAGCCGCATTTGCATCATTTTCAACGGCGACTTTGAGATTAAATCTGTCTTCTAAAGTTTTTTTAATATTGCCTTGAAAAAATGCAGGTAGGGTAAATGGATTATCAATAATTCCGGTTTTCACATTAATTGGCCCGGTAACTCCAAAACCAATACCAAGTGGTGGATGCTCTTGATTAGTTGAAATGATCTCATCGACAATTGAAATTATCTGAGCGAAGTTTGGTGAATCCGCATAGCTCTTATCTATTTCAACAAAAATTGGCTGTGAAACTTTGCCCAAGACGTCTACCTTTGCGACACGAATATTCGTACCACCAAGGTCAATACCTACAGCCCAGTCGAGCAATTAATCCTCATAACCTTATAGTTGTATTTAACAAACAAATTCAGCGTAATTGTTGGATTTACCTAAGTCTAGTATTAGACCAAAAGTGCGGCTGTTATCATCGGCACATGTCCAGATTCCAACTCATTGAGAACGCCCCGTACTTTGCTGATATTCAGGCACAGCCGGAAGCAGTTCAGAAATTAGTATCAGCTGGCGTTCCTTCGGCAACAAGATCTTTGCTCGATGAGATGGCTAACTTTGATCGCATAATTTTGACCGGAATGGGTTCCTCCTTAAATGCGCTTTATCCCAGCTATCTACGTTTAGTTTCAGCTGGATTTCCAGTGTGGCATGAGGACACCGCCGAACTGCTGATAAATATCAAGGGGCGTATAAAAGGGAAAACACTTTTCTGGATCGCATCTCAATCAGGTGAATCTGCTGAAGTAGTTCAATTGCTAAATGAATTGGCCAATGTCAAAGGTGATGTCACGATTCTCGGTTTCACTAATTATGCGGAGAGCTCACTTGGCTCTAGGTCTAATGTTCTTTTCAATATCCAATGTGGCCCCGAAAATACGGTAAGTGCGAAGAGTTATGTAAACACACTTCTTGCTGCAGGAATGGCAACCTCTGTTGCTTTGTCTGAAGAAATAGATCCAGAGATATTCCAACTGCCAAAGATTTTAAAAACATATTTAGAAAATTGGGAAAAGTGTTATGAAGCTCTAGATTCCGCTATTGCACAAAAAAGAATTTTTATAATTGGACGCGGCGAATCGATGGCTGCTGCCCGTACCGGTTCACTGATTATTAAGGAAGCAGCACGCGAAGCTTTGGAAAGTCTTACAACAGCACAGTTCAGACACGGTCCGCTAGAAATGGCTTCCGAAGGTGTAGCGGTTCTCATTTTTGATGGCTATGACGATCTTCGATCTCTCAATTCATCGATGTACAAAGATTTGATTAGGCTAAAAGCAAATCCAATCTGGATTTCTGCAGAGGCCCAACCTTTACATCCAGGTATTTCAGCTCCTCCTTTAACATCTCAACTCACCCGGCCAATTAGCGAAGTAATTGTCATGCAGATTCTCACTTTAGTTTTGGCTAACCGTAAAGGTGATGAGCCCGGCAAGTTTCGCCAGATCAGTAAAGTCACGACAATCTTGTAATTTAATTATTCCGTAAATCTATCCTCTGAAATATTCACCGTTCACGACTATTCTCTGGTCATGCCACGGATCGCAAAGGATAAGAATGGGTTTTCCCCAAAAATCTGCGTCCGTTGCAACCTTGAATTCGAATGGCGTAAAAAATGGGCTAAGAATTGGAATGAAGTTAAGTATTGCAGCGATAAATGCCGAGAAAATAAATGAAACGGATCATCTATATTCCTTTTGATCACCTACATCGCAAATTCGGTGCACTTAAAGATGCCGATCCAAAAGCGGACTTAATCGTTTTGGTTGAAAGCGCCCGAATGACTATGGGGCGAAATTGGCATAAAGAACGGCTCTTCTTTCTAATTTCAAGCGCCCGAGTTGCATGGAAAACCTGCCCAGCAGGGGATGTTCAAACGAGTGCCTATATGTATCGCAAAACCATTTAATAATCTAGAAAATATACTGCCCAAAGGCGTGGCTATCCTCTAATCACCTTGATTTTTTGTGGCTATCTCGAATATTTGAGATGAGTCATTACCAAGGAATTACGTTCATTTCTTCCCAAAGCACTCCCGTTAATTTCTCTTGATCAGTTGCACCATTCAGATCAAAATATCGCGTAGCCAACCAGATCGCAGTGCGGGCACCCTCTTCGGCAGATAGCGGGGCATCTGGTCCACCCATATCTGTTCGTGAATGGTTCGGACATACGGCATCCACTACAAACCCGCGACCACCTAATCCGGTTTCACGTGCCAAGTTGCGGACTAATGCGTTTACTCCGGCTTTACTGATTCGGTAAGGCGCCAATCCGCCAGCATTGCCAGGGCCAGACATCCGACCTAAACAAGCAGAGAAAATAATCACTCGCCCACTTCGCACCTCAGCCATTGGTGCAGCCAAAGTATTTACAGCGCAAAATACCGAATCTAGATTAATCGCCATAACTCGGCGCCACTCTTCATTATCGGTTTTTAAGGTCTTCGACATCTTTGCGCTCATTACTCCATGAGCCAAAATTAAAATCTCTGGAGTTCCAAAACTTTCTAATATCTCTTCAAACGTTTTCTTAGCAGCATCTAAATCGGCTAAATCGACTGCTCTATATTCACAATCTAGTTGCGCTGCTGATTCAGCCAATAGGTCTTTATCTTTAGCAACCAAAACAATTCGATGTCCTTGGGTTCGTAATGCCTTGGCAGATTCATAGCCAAGACCGCGAGATCCCCCAGTGACAATTACTAATGACATGGTCGAATTGTGCCAAAGTATTCAGGAAAGTGCAGAAGTTCTTACTTTTTCTTGTAGCCACTCGGACATTTAGGGTTTGCTCCTGAATACTTCTTGGTGATTTTGCCTTTAGCGCAGGTAATTGTGATTACTTTCTTTGCAACTGAGGTAGCTGGCGCTTTTGTAACTTCTTCTTTTGCTGGGACTATCGGTTTATCTTGCATTAATTTAACTTTGATAGTTGGCGCAGAGAAAGTGAAGTTTTTTGCACTTAGGTACAGCCATTGACGAGCCGCATCTTCTCGCAGTGACTCGGTCGCAATATCTTGCGTTGAACCATTTGTGGAAACTACTGAAATTTTTGCGCTAATCGGAGCATTCGAGAACCCATATAGACAACGGGCAAATTCAGTACGGAGAACTAAATCGTAGGATCCCTTAAATAAGGTAACACCATCTTCTAAGTGATGCGCCCCTGCTACTTTGTAAGCGAGTTCACCATTTTCAAATGAAGGCGGATTGGGAAGATAGGTCGGGGCATTTGTAGTGACTAAACCATGAAGTTTGGTTTTATCATCAAAACATTTACTGCCAGTTCCATTTCCGGCTTGCGTGCCAAATCTCCAGATTGAAGTAACCAAAGGTCCCGACTTAACCAGATCATCAAAAGCTTGAAAATCAGTCATGGCCCACTCTGGAGCCGGACCCGTATCTATTGTCTCGTTGCTAGTGAAATCAGATGCGGCTAACTGTTGCCGACGTGTTTTCCAGTACTCCTCAATTTTGGGGTATTTACTTAAATCACTTTTCGCTACATAAGCATAAATTTTAGGAACATCGATCGGATCTGCCTCAACTCTAAGAAGATTTGAGGTGGGTGTGATTGAAGTCAAATCCAATGTCACATTTTTCATCCGGCCAAAGAGAAAACCAGTTAGTGAATTATCGATTCGAACTGTAAGAGCTGCACGCGAACCAGGAGCAAAATCGACTTTCTTTACGCACTTTTGTTCTTCACTCCAAAGACAGTTCTGGTTCGCTTCAAAACTAGAAGTTCGAATGATCGGATAGACCCTGGCCCTGAAGCCTCGAGTGAAACCACATGGAGAAGTGACGTATTGAGTACACCCTTTGTTCTGGTAATTCTGAAAAGTTGTACTAACACTTACTGCGTATTCATCTGCACCTGAAGCGTTAGGCGATTCTTTAACATTCCACACACTTGCACTTCCCCCGGCAGGGGTATTTCGAATTTTGCTAGCTGGAAACTTTTCTCCTGCTGATTCATAGCCAATTGTTGCTTTTCTCAAAGCACCTTTTGCATCGGAGACCTCAAGCGATTCAATACACATTTCAGTGACGGTGGAAGAGCAAGGCAAAAGGATCATTTGCGCGAAAAGTGAATCAGCGCCAGCACAAGCAACATCATCAACAGTTGAGCAGGAAACAGTGCGAGAGTAGATGCCACTCGTGGCGCCTTCAGCGTAAGACAACCCCGTCACATATGACTTTGTTTCCAGCAAGCTGTCATCGCTGGAAGAGAATCCAATTGAGGGAACTTTTGGCCAAGTGGTTGGCAGCGATGAGGTTGAAGAGTGTGCTGGAATACTTCCACCAACAGCGGAGCCAACGATGCTAAATGAGAGCAAAACCGCATAAATGATTTTCATGCTATTTCTCATTTTTCTCTCCGATTTTTCATCCTTACTAATTCTAATTGTAGAACTAGACCTCATCGATAAGCAGGTGCAACTCCCGCAACAGCATCTCCCACGCGGTGGACCCGCATGGCGTTAGTTGAACCCGGTATTCCAGGTGGACTTCCCGCAACAATCAAGATGAAATCACCGATATTTGCTCTCTTGCTCTCAATTAATTTGCTGTCAATCTGCTTAACCATTTCATCGGTATGGCTAGCAGGTGGAATCACGATCGATTCGACTCCCCAACTAAGTGCAAGGACCCGAGAAGTCTTTACATCGGGAGTTAACGCCAACATTGGAATTGGAGAGCGAAGGCGTGACATTCTTCTTGCTGAATCTCCACTTTGAGTAAAAGCGACTAAGAATTTTGCTCCGACAACTTCGCCAACTTCAGTAGCCGCTTTAGTAATTGCACCAGCGGTTGTATGTGGATTATGACGAAGTGGTGCAACGGTATCCAAAGCTTCTTCTTCGGTTTTGGCGATGATTCTTGCCATCATCTCAATAGTTTCAATCGGGAATTTTCCAACACTAGTCTCCCCCGAAAGCATTAAGGCATCTGCGCCATCTAGTACCGCATTCGCACAATCATTTACTTCAGCACGTGTTGGACGAGAATTTGTCATCATTGAATCCAGCATCT
>CAFBLI010000022.1_pt1 | contig 15875 bp, 18 predicted proteins | sample 7268111 | NCBI WGS metagenome assembly CAFBLI01 (sample SAMEA6814026, study PRJEB35770) | freshwater metagenome | biome: Freshwater; feature: Freshwater reservoir; material: water | place: Czech Republic | collected 2016-04-20 | depth 30m m | reverse complement strand
TGAACCACACTCAATCACTTGAGCTTGCTTTCCTCGTTGCCGAAATGCTGCGTGATCGCTAGCCTTTTGCAGTGTTATCAACTTCCTCGATCAAGTCACCAATAGGTACGTTGGTCTGGATTGCAGATAATGATCTGGTCTTAGCTGCTGGATTTAGCACCTTAGCTGAATTGTTATTGAAGTTATCAAATGAGGACCAAGAAAGAGAAATCAAGAGTTGTAAAGCTGTTGGCAAAGTTGCAGATTTAATTAGCGCCTATTTTGATGGCGAATTAGATGCCTTAAACGCGATAGAGGTGCGTCAGCCGGGGTCTCATTTTTCACAAGCTGCGTGGAAAGCAATGCGTAAGATAAAAAGTGGAAAAGTAATCTCTTATGCAGATTTAGCCCAACGTTCTGGGTCGCCAGCGGCCGTTCGTGCAGCGGGTACGGCATGCGGTCGCAATGCGGTTGCACCAATTGTGCCTTGTCATCGAATTGTTAAAACTGGTGGGGCACTTGGAAATTATGGCTACGGAGTTTCAAAAAAAGAATGGCTATTAAAACACGAAGGCGCGCTTTAATATCCTTGCCCACAAGTGAGTATTTGCATATTCTTCACCAATGACAAATCCAATCTTCCTTACTGCCAAACGGGGACCAGCAATTACATTTGCTGCTTTAAGCACTGTAATTTTGATTTTTCTGCCGATCGTAAGTGGGGTCTATCTTTCAGTAGGTAAATCAAATCCAGCACCGAAAATCGCCAATGCCCTTTTGGCAAAGAGTGAGTTCAGAGATGCCGCTGCCAATAAATTAATTGAAAATATTTCAAAAGATTCAGAAGGAATAGAAGCTTTACTTTTTGAAGCTAAGGCGAAAGAAATCAGAGCAGCTCTTTCTGATGCCATGGGAACAAAAGCTTTTGAAGATGAAGTAGTAGTAATCACTCAAAAGGCTTACAATTTTTATATAGATGGCGACGCTCAATCTGGATCAATTGATATCCGCCCAATCGCTTCGATGGCTTTGAAAGCTTTTTCTAAAGTTGCACCACTTTTGTCACTAGCGGAAGGCCAAATAAAAGATATTGCTCCAATTGCTCTTACGAGTTCGAAATCTGATATTGATCTAAAGCAAATTAAAACCGGATTTACTGGGCTTGTTTTTGTTTTATGGATTGGGTTTATTTTATTTTCTGCTCTTTATTGGAGATTTGCCAGTAACTTGCATAATGCGTTGAAATTCTCCGGAATTCAAAGTTCGGTTTTTGCCGTAATTTCTATTTTGATCTTCTTGATTGGATCCGCGGCTGGTGGCAGTATCGGTGGAAATTCAGCTGACCAGTTACCCCAAATTGCTATACCAATAGTTGCACAGGTCTTGATCTCACCATTTTTAACTCTTGCCATTTTGGGATTGATAACGACAGTGGCCTTGGTTGGCTATCTATACACATTAGTTAAAAAGCAGCTCAAACCTAGTAATTAAATCAGTTAGCGCCTAAGCGGTACCAACTGTTTGCAGTTTTCCACATAACAGCCTCGCGGGTAGTTAATGCATGACGAGCGAGGCTGGTTTCAAAGTCGCTTGCTAGTTTTTCCAAGGAGACAAATTGGCGATCAACTGGGAAATTGCTTCCCCACATCACTCGATCTGGTGTAAATAATTCCAGTGCAGTGTCAATCAATGTGTCCATCGCATCATTTGGCCAATTACGGTGATACATGTACAGACCACTCAATTTAATCGCAATATTCTCATGTGAAGCTAACTTGGCTAACTCCATTTTCCAATCAGCAATACCGGCCCGATCCCACTTAAGTGGCATGATGAAATGATTAATTACCATCTTGGTTTGTGGAAACTCTTGCGCTAAGCCTGCAGCATCTGCTGATTGATCAGGGAAAATTTGCAGGTCAAAAATCATCCCCTCATCACCAAGGTGGGCAAAGTTTTTGCGCCAGGTCGCGTCATGCATGATCTCTGGACTATCGGTAAATGTGTACTCTGGATCGGAGTGGTAATTAAGGATCTGTCTTACGCCAACTACACGATCACTTGCTTGGCGGTGAGCAGCCAATAACTCTGGAAAATCTGCCTTTAGTAAATTGCCACCGGCAACAATTGAGTACGGGGTTTCAAAACCAGCAAGTGTTTTTGCCAGCCATTTACTTTCGCCGACAGGATTAGTTGGATCCCACGCTGCTTCAACATGTACCAGCCCAGCAAGTTCTATAGTGGCCGTGTCTTTTCGATACTCAGGCAAAAGATAATCAATCGCTAAATTTTTTAAATTGCCAAAAGCAGCTTCTCGATCTTCCGGATCAGTCAGCCAGGGATATGTACCGACCTTTAAATCCCATAGATGCATATGTGAGTCGATGCATTTCATGTAATTAACCTCTCTGCAGGTCGAGGGTATCTGTGGCTTCTGGGCTCAAAGCTAAGTAACCACCATCTACGGCGAGGTCTGCTCCGGTCACAAAACTTGCATCAGGGCTGGCTAACCATGCAACAGCTGCAGCAACTTCGTCCGGCTCACCGCAACGATTCATCATTGAGTAAAGACCCCATACCGGTTCCCACTTTTTGCGATCATTGCCAGCAGCTTCATCAAGGGTCTCAGTCCAAATCCAGCCAGGACTTACAGAGTTAACGCGAATACGATCTTTTGAAAGGTCTAGCGCTTGACATTTAGTTAGTTCAAGAAGTGCACCTTTCATGGCGTTGTATGTCCAGCGACCGGTTTGAGCACGATGCGCAGAGATGCTCGCAATATTTACGATTGCGGGATTCGCACTCTTGCGAAGTTGACTAAGTGATTGGGTCACTAAATTGGCACCGGCCAAAAGGTTTACCTCAAAAGTCTTTTGCCACTGTTCGCGAGTAGCGTCAATGCCAGAAAGCAAAAAGACGGCAGCATTATTCACCAAGATATCTAGCGAACCACCTTTACTTACTGCCAAATCAATTGCCTGGCCGCGAACGGTTTCATCACAAACATCTCCGGCGACTATATGCAGGTCGGGGTTGCTTAAATCGCTCTGCATTTTTTTGAGTAAATTTTCATTTAAATCTAGCGCTACTACAGAGATCCCATCTTTAAGAAACCTTCGTACACAAGCTGCACCAATTCCAGATGCTCCACCAGTTACGATCGCTGTTGTTTTTCCACTCATGATTGGATCCCCTTTAGATTAAAATGCACCTAAATTAAAATATGCAGTTAGGTGAGTAAATTTATTTTTCTTTCTTTTCATGATATTCACGCCACTCAGATCCAGAACTCGTCCATCTGGCGCCGTTAATTTAGCGCACCATTCCACTGTTCCTTCGTGTTTGTCACCATATGAGCGCATCACTTCTACTGACAATCCAGGATAGGCGGCTGAGCTGTTCTCATAAAAGGTGCGGATTTGATCATGTCCGACAAGAGTTACACCATCTGGGCCGGTCCACCTGGCATCTTCTGAGAAGAAGGACAAAATTGCTTTGATATCCCGACTCTCTTCAGCGGTCCAATACTCCCGAGCAAGCTTGGTCAATTTGTTATTCATAAACCCACTCCTATTTCGATTTATCTATTAGTAAACCTAGAAAGATAGTACTTTGGGTTGAGTTGCATGGCAATCATTGCGAAAACAATTAGTGCCCCACCAGCAAGTGTTCTAGCGGTAAGTATTTCCTGGCCTGCAATCACGGCTACAAGTGCGGCAAAAACCACTTCAAGAGTAAGAATTACCGCCACTGTTGTAGCGTCCATATGTGCTTGGGCCCAAGTTTGAATCAAGAAACCAGCAGAGGTTGCAAAAAGCGCCGTAATTAAAATTGCTTTCCAAACTTCTGAATCTGGAGGAGCTACATAGCCATTTGAAAATCCAGTAATGCCAGTAAACACTGTGACCGTTGCAAGTTGTACAACCGTCAATGGGTAAGTGGCCAAGCGTGATGACCACTCTCCGAGCCCGATGATGTGAAGGGCAAAAAACAGAGCGCAAAGCAATGTTAGGAACTCACCAAAGCCGATTGCCCATCCACGAAGCGAAAGTAGGCCTAGCCCAATAGTGGCCAGCAATACCGCTACCCATTCAATTTTAGTTATTACCTTCTTTAGGAAAATTGCACTAAGCAGCGGTGTAAAAATTACATATAACCCAGTTACGAAGCCAGTAATTGCGGCAGTCGAATGGGTAAGACCTGTTGATTGGGTGATGTAGCCAAGAGTGAGAAGTAATCCAAGTGGAACTGCAACCTTCAACATTTTTAAGTTAATTTCTTTAAGTACTTTAGGTCTAATTGCAATAAGGATTAAAGTTGCAATCGCAAATCTAGTGGCTAGAAAATCATTAACCGGCTGACGCTCAAGTGCATCCTTCATTAGTACAAACGCTGCACCCCAGACCGCGGTTACGGATATCAAACCAATTACTGCCCAAATTCTTTTTCTATCACTCATTTTTTGGCGCGCAACTTCTTTAAGATTTGCACCTCTGCACCGTGCTCTGGTTCTGCGCCTGGAGTTTCAAGAATTAATGGAACGTTTTTCATCGCTGGATGTTGCATTAACTCGCGAAAAGGCTCAGTTCCGATATGACCTTGACCAATTGATTGGTGACGATCTTTTAGAGCGCCACAAACATCCATCGAGTCATTTGCATGAACTAACTTAATTCGATCCGCAGTTGCTACCGAAATTAACAAATCAAGAGTTTCGTTCATCCCACCTTTTTTGGATATGTCATGTCCAGCGGCAAAAACATGACAGGTATCAAGACAGATTCCTACTTTGGGGTGATATTCAAGTGCGACTAAATACTTTTCAACCTCATTAATCTTTTTGACAAGCGATTGTCCTTGTCCGGCAGTTGGTTCTAATAATAAAAATGGAGCATCATCAGGAAGATTTTCTAAAATCGGCATCATTCCATCGTGAATTTGTTTCCAAGATTTCTCCACATAATCTTCATTTACTGCAGAGCCAGTATGAATAACAACACCAAGTGCTCCAAGTTCGCTGCCACGTTTTAATGAATACTCTGTAGCGGCCAATGAGTTTTCATATGTAGCAACAGTTGGAGAGCCAAGGTTAATTAAAAATGAGGCATGGATATATGTGGTGATATCCATATCTGCTGCACCATTACGAAAAGCTAAATCTGCTGCTGGATCTGGAGTTGGCATTGCCCAAGCACGAGGACTTGAGGCAAAGATCTGGATACTTTCAGCCTCTATTGCTTTGGCGTATCCAAGGGCCCGTTTTGCCAGCCCACCAGAGGTAGGAACATGCGCGCCAATGCGCGGGCCGGTTCCAGAAGAGTTAGCTGTTTTAGGTGCATTAGATGAGGGCATAACAGTAAGCCTAGGCGGTTGGCCCGGATTATTTGAGTTCAATTAATACAGTTGAACCGCGTTTAGCCTTACTTCCCGGTACAGGTGTAACTCGGAAGACCTTCGGCACCTTTCCGGCGATCTTTTTAGCCGGCACAACTGCTTTAACGACAAATCCAGCATTTTCTAAATTCTTAGTGGCTGATTGCTGATCAGTTTTCAATAAGCCAGAAGGTATCAGGACAAACTCTGGCCCTTTGGAAACAGTTAAAGTGATCTTGGCGCCACGAGCCATTTTTAATTCCTGTGGGTCACGCGAGATCACATTTCCGGCTTTTATAGTTTCACTAAATTTTTCTTTAACAGTGACATCAAACCCAGCATCATTTAATTCATTTAAGGCTTGATCTGAGCTCTTTCCAGCATATGCCCCTACATCAATTAGATCAGAGCCCTTGCTAATTAAAAGATTTACTGGTGAATTCTTTTTAATCAACTCTCCGGAGGTAGGGGAGGAGCCAATAATTAAATCTTTCTCAACTTTGTCATTAAAAACGTAATTTGTACTTCCAATCACAAGTTTTGATTTGGTTAGCAAAGCACCAGCGTCAGCAAGAGATAATCCTGAGAGTTTAGGTACCAGATATCGTTCGGGACCTTTAGAGATAGTTACCTTAATTAATCCATCCGCTGCAATCTTTTCTCCTGCTGATGGGTTCATCTCAATGACTCGGCCCTTGCCAATTTCTTCGCTGAAAACCTCTTTGGTGATTTTTAAATTTAAATTTGCTTGCGTCAAAGTGTTTTTGGCTTCACTACTTTTCATACCCACAATAGACGGTATTGATACTTTAGCGCCCGGACCAAAATAGTTATACCAAGTCGCTCCAGCACTTAGCAGTAATGCAATTGCTAGTGAAATAGCAATAATCCGATTTCGCTTAACTCGTTTTGAAGTTTGCCTACGAATCTCACCTGTATCTGAATATTTGTTTTGGATAACAGGAGCAGTATCCATTTTTTTGGAAATCTCTTTTATCTTTTTAACCTTTGACCGTGGCTCTTTTTTGATTGGCACAGGCATCGGTGGAAGTCCAAGTGGCAACGAGAGTTGTCGATTAGCTGGATCAATCGCAATCTGTGCCAGACGCACTAACTCCAATAATTCTTGGGCATTCGCCGGTCGTAAATCTGGATCTGGAGAAGTTGCTCGTATCACTAACTCATCTATCTCTTTAGGCAAAGTTGTAACTATTGTTGAAGGGGCCGGAATTCGATCATTAACATGTTGATATGCAATATGTATTGGGGATTCGCCTTCATAAGGTTTTTTACCGGTCAAAGCCTCGAAGGTTACGACACCTAGTGAGTAGATATCGCTTCGCGCATCAGCGATACCTCTTTGCACTTGCTCAGGGGCTAAATATGCAACAGTTCCAAGCAAGACACTTGCATCGACAGTTAAAGTTTGCCCTGCTGACATCGCTCTAGCTAAACCAAAATCTCCAACCTTAATTTTTCCTTCTGTAGAGATCATAATATTTTCAGGTTTTAAATCTCGGTGCACAATTCCTGCTTTGTGAGCAACCGCAAGAGCGCTTAACACCTCACTTAAAATTGGCAGTACTTCTTCAGGAGCCAGTCGACCTTTTTGATTTATGAGATCGCGCAAAGTGCTTCCGCTGACAAGTTCCATAACTAAAAAGACCGCCGGGGTTCCACCGGTGTTCCATCCTTGGTCATGGACTGAAATCAAATTTGGGTGTGAAATCGCTGCTGCTGCTTTAGCTTCTCTAATAAACCGGGCCACAAAATCTTCATCTTGAGCAAGATGGGCGTGCATGATTTTTACCGCGACCGGGCGATCTAGTCTGGTGTCAATTGCCGAGTACACGGTAGCCATGCCACCGCTGGCGATTACCGCTCCAATTTGGTAGCGGCCATCTATTAGTTCACCACGCAAATCAGACACATCGTGAGTGTAAACAACTTGAGTGGTTTAACTTCGGAGCCTTGCCCTACATAATTTGAGTATTGCTACCATCAATAAAAATCTGACAATTTTCTTTGGTCTGATCCTTTAGGAAATGTGCTCTTTCGCGCTCCTGCCACTTCAACATATATGGGAGTAACTGGTCACCGTCTCGGTTAAGGACCCTGGCTAGACCTATTTGCGGACCAACTTCAATCCAGATGGTCAGAACTGCGCTCTGGCGAATTATCTCTTGGGCCGCACCAACGCCCTCTAAAATCAAAAGCTGGATATCTCGTACTTCAACCGCAGGACCATATTCATTGGTTGACCAATTAAATTTTTGATAATGAACGCTTTGGAATTGAGTCATTGGATTAATAACCCACTCATTTAAATGCTGGGTCAGGGTGGCTGTTAGAGCATCTTCCCAACCGTTGTAAAGATCATCCATATGGATTGTGGTAACAGATTTGAGATTATTGGAAAGCTGGCTTGCTAAGGAAGTTTTCCCCGAACCCGCAGGGCCGTCGATTGCGATCAATATCGGCCCAGCATTAAGTGAGGAGATTTTTGAGATCTCCGCAAGTATTGGCTTAACTTCATCATCTGGAAAACTAAACAATGTTTTGATTTCCGCTAGATTGCTTATGTCTTTTTAGCCAACGCAGCAAGCCCAGGATTGCGACCACAGTAAAGACTGCATAAACCAATGAGGTGAAGTAATAGCCTCCACGCGCATATTGAACTGTTAGAACTACATCAACCGCAAACCACAAGACCCAACTTTCCCACTTCTGACGAACCATCAAAATTTGCGCTGCAGCACTTCCAAGCAGTCCAAAAGTGTCGCTCCAAATCGAAACAGCACCTACAGATTTAAAATATGGAGCAAAAGCAATCCAGATAACGCTAAAGAGTCCAAGTGAGATCCATTTACTCTTTAGTGACATGTTGGATGGTTGCGCGCCTTTTTTACCCCAACCAAACCAACCCCAAATTCCGAACCCAATGAAAATGAATTGAGTTGCAAAACTTGCATAATACTTAGCTTGATAAAACCAGATTGCATACAAAATTGAGCTAGCAACCCACCACGGCCAAGTTATCTGTTTTCCAGTCGTTCCAAGATAGACGCCAATTAATGAAACTATCGCAGCCGTGAATTCAAGAAGTGATACTTCATATCCCCAAGCAGTGAATAAAGTAAACATTTATCCTCCTTCCAATCCGCATTACCGGACTGGTTCGACGGTCGGTGAGATTTTCACCCTCTCAGCCTTGGCGGCTCCCGTGTGTTCTAAACCTTAGCAGTGGCGTAAACGATTTTCATCTGCGAAAATCCTATATGTGAACCAGGTTTCCTATATTGCCATGTTGGCCTTTACTATTTTTGGATCTTTCTGGCTAGAAATTGCATTAAAAGTCCGAGTACTAAAGCGCATCAGACGAGCAATGATGGCTATCGCCCCGGTGGCAGCATGCTTTCTACTTTGGGATGCGTACGCAATTGCAAATAAACATTGGTACTTTGATAAGGAACAAATAATTGGTTTGTTTGGTCCACTAAATATTCCGCTTGAAGAGTACTTATTTTTTATAGTGATTCCTCTTGCAGCGATCATGACTATTGAAGCGGTACGAAATGTTAAAAAGCATTGGATTATTGGTGACGAGAAATGAGTTACACCCAAATTTCCATATTAGCGGTCCTAATTGCCGTGATTCTAGATCTTTTTATAATTAAAACAGCGCTCTTAAAGAGGGCTGCATTCTGGACTTCTTACGCAATAATTTTGCCTTTTCAATTTATGACAAATTGGTGGCTAACGTCTCGAAATATCGTTATGTATGACCCTGACGTAATTACGGGCATGCGATTTTTCTCAGCACCAGCAGAAGATCTTCTTTTTGGATTCGCATTAATTCTGTCAGTTTTAGCTCTTTGGATTAATTTAGGAAAAAGTTCGAGCGCGAACCGCGCGTAACCATGCTGGCAAAGCAACTTTAATCCTGCGCCATGTAGAAGTTTTCGCCCGCTTCGTAAAAATTTGGTAATCAATAGCTTCAACTTCATCAACGATTCCACAGTACAACTCACTTGCGGCCTCGATACAAGCTCTGCTGCTTTTTTCTAACATCGCAATGCCTGGGGCAGCTTCTCGTTGCAATCTACGTACCCGTTCAATGTTGAATTTCAAGGCGTTGATGATCTCTGTGGTAAGGGTTCGTTTTTCTAAATCTGATCGAGTGACTCCGAATGATGCCAATTCATCAAGGGGGAGATAAACCCTTCCTCGATCCAGATCTTCATCAACATCTCGAATAAAATTAGCCAACTGGAAAGCGATTCCCAGCTTTTCAGCACATTCATAAGCGTCAGGGGATAGTGGTCCAAGAATCGGAACCATTTGCAGGCCAATGACGGCTGCAGATCCATAAACGTACTCCATCAAATCTTCATAAGTTTTGTATTCAGTAACCGATAGATCCATTTTCATGGAATGTATAAATGCTTCAAAGTACTTTAATGGAATATCAAATCTAGTTACCGTATCTATGAGCGCCGCTCCAATTAGATCTGAGCTTTTACCACCTACTAAATCCCTTAATATCTGGTCACTCCACTTTTGCAAGGCTTCTGCTTTTTCCAACTCACTAAGCGTCGAATTCAGATCATCAACGATCTCATCGGCATATCGAGCGAATCCATAAAGAGCATGAACAAAGGGACGTTTTGCTTTTGGCAGAAGTAAAGTTGCTAAATAATATGTTTTCCCATGAAGGGAGTTAAGTCTTTTACACTCTGCATAGGAGTCACGTAAATCTGAGCGATGAATTCCGGCAGCTGTTAATTCATCCACTATTTTTTCCCAAGGATCCGCTCAGCGGCTAACCTTCCAGAGATTAAAACCATCGGTACGCCAACCCCAGGTTGAGTTCCAGAACCAGCAAAAACTATATTTTCAAATCCGGCAGCTAAATTTCTTGGCCTGAAAGGACCAGTCTGGAAGAAAGTATGTGCGCTTGCAAATGGTGCGCCCCGCTCCATTCCTTGGGCTTCCCAATCTAGCGGAGTAGTCAGGTGTTCGACTTCAATTGAATCGCCGAAATCTGTATAGCCTCTTTTTTCTAATGTTTTTACCATCTGGTCTCTGTACTTCGGTCCGGTAACTTTCCAATCAATGTCAGCATCGAGATTTGGGGTTGGGAAAAGTACGTAATAGGACTCTTTCCCAGGAGGGGTTAAGGATTTATCATCAAGGGAAGGAACTGTTACCAAAATAGATGGATCAGTCATTAAAATCTTTTTATTGATTAGCTCATCGAATACCCCATCCCATGAACGGCCAAAATGAATGTTGTGATGAGCAATATGGTCATATGATTTTTTCGATCCAACCAACATAGTCACGCAGGAAGGTGAGTAATTCAGCCGTTTTATCGACCAAGGCTCTTTGCCTATCAATTCTTTCCAAGCAACAGGTAGATCTGGATTAAGAATCAAAGCATCACATGGGATTCTTTCGCCATCTGTTGTTATTACAGCTGTGGCTCGTCCATTACTTTTTTCAATTGTTGCAGCTGTTGTCGAGTACTTAAATTTGACTCCATGTTTCTCAGCAGCTGCGGCTAATGCTCGAGGGACTGCATGCATTCCACCACGAGGGAAGAAGACCCCATTTACCGAATCCATATAGGCGATAACTGCATAAATTGCTAAGGCTTGTTGCGGACTTACGCCGGCATACATGGCCTGAAAGGAGTAAACCTTTTGAGTGCGTGGGTCTTTGAGAAATTGCGAAACTTTAGGAGATAGTTTGCGAAACCCACCAATGGCAATCAATCTAGCTAGATTTGGGGTCAACAAGCCAAACGGAGAATCAATATTACGATCAATAAAATCATTGATTTCATATTTATATAACTTAGTAACAAATTCTACATAGTTGCGATAGCCGATAGCTTCTTCAGGGCCAATGACCTTTGCAATCTCCGCTTCCATTTCTTTAGTGTCTGGGTATACATCAAGTTGTGACCCATCGTGGTAAAAAGCTCGGTAAAGCGGGCGGAGTGGAATTAAATCCAACCAATCTTTCATCTCTTCACCAACACTATTAAATGCATCTTCGATCAACGAAGGCATGGTTAAAACTGTTGGGCCAGTATCAAAGTTATATCCATCTTTTTGGAGCAATCCACTTCGACCACCTGGTACTGATTCACGTTCGATTACGGTTACTGATCGTCCGGCTCCCGCAAGCCGCAAGGCTGCACTCAACCCAGCAAGTCCAGCACCAACTATTACTACATTTTCGGTCGCCCCTTTAACGGTACGCATTACTCGTAACTCCTCAAGTTAGATCTTACGTTTTGTAGCCATTAGGGCTAATTCATTTAGATACGGTTTGGAATTTTCAGATATGTGTTCAGATTTAAGTGCTTGTAATGCGCTACTCGTTAGATCTTCAATTAAAGCTTCGACCTTTTGTGGCGCTCCAACTTCTGTAATTATATCTCGAAGTTCTGAGATTTGCTCAGTGGTTATATTCAATTTGCCATAATGTGCATTAAAAATATCTGCTTGTTGGGTAGAGAAGTTTTCGATAGCTAAAGCAGTAAGCACTGTGCGTTTTCCTTCCCGCAGGTCATCACCGGCTGGCTTCCCAGTTGTCTCCGGATCTCCAAAAACCCCAAGTAGGTCATCGCGCAATTGAAATGCCTCACCTAATGGAATGCCAAAATTAGTAAGTGCAGAATTAGTTTCATCGGAAGAACCAGCGATTAGTGCACCAAAATGTAAGGGTCGCTCGATTGTGTATTTTCCGGATTTGTAACGCGCTACTTTTAAGGCTCTCTCTACACTAGAGGTTGTGGCCGCACTTTCCCGAACATCTAAGTACTGCCCAGCAATTAACTCAATGCGCATTAGGTCATTTAGTGGAAGCAACCTGCGTAATTGTTCATCAGATAAGCCAGATTCATTTATTAGTTTGTCAGCCCAGATCAAAGCAAAATCGCCAAGTAAGATCGCCGCAGATAGACCAAATTGCGTTTTGTCACCACGCATGGAATTTTCGAGGTGGTAATTTTCAAAGTAGCGATGGACCGCAGGTGCACCACGTCGCATATCTGAGCCATCCATCAGGTCATCATGGATAAGAGCGCAAGCCTGAAGTAATTCGAGCGAGGTTGCTGCCTTCAACATATTTTTTAATTGCGCTCCGTCATTTTGACCACCTGCGGCCAGGTATCCGGCATATGCAAAAAGTGGACGAAATCTTTTTCCGGTGGCTAGAAAGCTGGTGATTTCGGCACTAACTGGGGTCAACTCTGCGGAAATCTCAGATAAGTCGCGGGTTATCCGCTCGAGAAAATCTTTTAAGGTGGTTTCAATTTCTAAACGGGGGGCAGAGAACACGTGGCAACGCTACCCTGCACCTCGTGGATAACGCTCACCGGAACCCCTTGATCGAACTCTCTTTTGAATTTTTTCCGCCTAAGGACCAGCCGGGTGAAGAGCGCTTATGGCAAGAGTTAACCCAACTGCGATCGCTATCTCCAAAATTTGTCTCGGTTACTTATGGCGCAGGCGGCTCGACCCGTGAACGGACCATTCGAGTTACTGAAGAAATTGGCCAGCGAACTGGGTTAGATACCGTCGCTCACTTAACTTGTGTTGGCTCAACTCAATCAGAGCTTTCAGAGGTGCTGGATTCCTATAAGGGAGCTGGTATTAAAGAGGTACTGGCATTGCGTGGAGATCCAGTTGGGGGACCACTGGCGACGTGGGAATCAACTCCCGGCGGGTTTGATCATGCCGACCAACTAGTAAAACTCGCGGTAGAAAAAGGTTTAGGAGTTGGAGTGGCCGCATTCCCAGATCTTCATCCTGCATCAAATGGAAATGTTGAATTAGATCTAGAGACACTGCTTCGCAAAGAAGAATTTGGTGCAACTTTTGCGATCTCACAATTCTTTTTTGAAATATCTTCTTGGGAAAGATTGATGAATCAGTTAGAAAAAGCTGGATCAAATTTAAAATTGATTCCAGGAGTCATGCCAGTTACTAATGTTAAGCAAATTGTAAAGTTTGCCCAATTATCAGGAACTCAAATTCCTGATAAAACGCGCACAAGGTTTGAAGCGGTAGCAGAAGATGAAAAAGCTGTGCGGGAACTTGGTGTTGAAATTGCAGCTGAACTATGTACGCAACTATTGGAACTCGGTTGTAAATCATTGCATTTTTATACAATGAATACTGCAGAGGCAACCGTAAAAGTTTGCCAGAGTTTAGATTTAGGTAAATAGAAAATGAATCACAGAGAATACTTAGAACGTTGGTCTTCTCTTCATGGTTATCAAGAGGGAAAAGGGCCCACCGGAATTGCCCGCGGTTATTTGCTCATTAACTTTTATCTAGCAAAACCCTTCGTGGTTCTGCGAATTCCAGCAGATATAGTTTCATTATTGGGGCTCTTACTTGCCTGCTTAGCTCTACTTGAAAGAAATACATTATGGGCTCCAATTTTCATCTTGCTTTCAGTGATCAGCGATGGATTAGATGGGGCTGTTGCAATTGCAAGGGATCAAGCCACAAAGTGGGGTGCACTTTGGGATTCAACGTTAGATCGCATAGTAGAAGCGTTATGGGTGTTGTCGGCCTACTTTGCTGGAGTGCCAACTTTGGTGTTGCTGATTGCCTGGTGCGCAGCAGCAACTCAAGAGTATGCCAGAGCCAAGCTTTCATCTCTTGTCGACAATGAGATTGGAGTCGTAAGTATTTGTGAAAGACCGGTACGAGCGATTTTTATTGCTATCGCATTGGCACTTGGAATTTACAATTTAGATTTACAAAATATCAGCATTTTCTTATGGATGGCTTTTCAGTTAGTAGCTCTGGCTCAAGTAATTAAGTACTCTTATAAGAGATTACAAAAGTCGAGCGCGTCATGAGTATTAAAATTGCAGTTTTAAGTTTGATTCAAGAGACAAATACCTTTTCAGCAAAAAATTCCACTTATGAAGATTTCAAAATGCAGGGAATTTGGTATGGCCAAGAAGCAGATTTAAAATCTAAAGGGTCGAATACCGAGATTGCAGGTGCTATTTCATACCTTAGATCTCAATCTTGTGAAGTTATTCCAATCATGCGTGCCTGGGCGATGTCCGGGGGAACCTTGGGCGATGAGGATTTTAGGGCGCTATTACAACCAGCATTGGAAATGATCGTTTCACTACCAGCACTGGATGGGGTTATTTTAAATTTACATGGAGCATTGATTACTCAAACTCATGATTACGCGGATGCCGAAATCGTGGCCAGAGTGCGTGCTTTAATTGGGGAAGAGATTCCAATCGCAGTAACTCATGACCTGCATGCAAATGTAAGTAGTGAGATTATGGAGCAAGCTGACATATTAATTGGATACCAAACTTATCCGCATATAGATCAAGCAGAAACCGGCGCAAAGGCCGCCAAACTATTGTTAGATTTACTTGCAGGGGGCGCACCGATTCAAAGTGCAATCTCGAAAATTCCATTATTGATTCCAGCTGAAGTCCAGATTATTAAATCTGAACCGATGTTGCAGGTGCGAGATTTAGCTGATTCTTATTTATCTGATCGAGTCATGGATATTTCTTTATTTCCAGTTCAGCCTTGGATAGATGTGCCAAAGTTAGGTTGCGCAGTAACAGTTACCGGTACTCTGGCAAAACCGGAGCTGCTAAAAATTGCAACAGAGATCAGCGAAAAAATCTGGGAAATTAAAGAGCAGTTTGAAGTGGATTTGGTAAAATCAGTCGAGGCTATTGAAAAGATTAGAAGAGGTAATCAATTAGGGCGAAGTAAATTTTCAATTTTATTGCAATCAAGTGATGCACCACCAGGCGGAGCTGCCGGTGATAATGCCGCTTTAATTGGAGAACTAATAAAGGCCGGGCCAGATTTCAATGTTTACACAAATGTTGTCGATGTAAACGCAGTTGCGGATGCTAATGATGCGGGCGTTGGCGGTGAAGTGAATCTATCGATTGGTGCCTCCCTCGATTCAAGGTGGTCCAACCAAGTGTTGATATCTGGAAAAGTTTTAAAGTTGGGATCTACCCCAATACTTCTTAAGGGAATTGTCATGAATGGACAAGAGGTCTCAATTGGTAATTGGGCAACAATAGATTGCGGACGTGGTTTGATAATTTTAGTGAGCACTGAGCCTGCACCATCATTTGATCCAGCTACATATGAAAGCGTTGGACTGGCAGTTGGAAAAGCAGATGCGGTACACGTTCGTTCATGTGCACTTTTCAGAGCTGGCTATGTTGATCTATTTGATGAAGTTCTAATTTTAGATATTCCGGGGCCGACATCACCTGCATTAGCCAAAATTGATTATCGACGAGCCCAAAGGCCATTGTTTCCTTTAGATCGTTGAGCGATTATGCCGGCAACGATTTCACCACTTAAGCCAACAAGGGGTAATCCGCCACCTGGGTGTGCGGAACCTCCCACTAAATAGAGTCCGTCAATCGGAGATCGATTTTTTGCTCTTCCAAAAGCTGCACGAGCGCCATTACTTGATCGGCCATATAT
>CAFBLI010000012.1_pt1 | contig 18851 bp, 18 predicted proteins | sample 7268111 | NCBI WGS metagenome assembly CAFBLI01 (sample SAMEA6814026, study PRJEB35770) | freshwater metagenome | biome: Freshwater; feature: Freshwater reservoir; material: water | place: Czech Republic | collected 2016-04-20 | depth 30m m | reverse complement strand
TTTGCGCTTGAGAGTATTTAACATTTGTTTCCTTTCGAAACTTACTAAAGAGACGTTCTCTTTAGTATCTCGATTCATCGCACGTGCTGATGAATCAAATCCCACACCGCATTCCGGACGCGGAGTGGAAACCTGGTTTTTTGGAGTGCAAAATAACTTATTTAACAACATAGTTAGATGGCACCTCCGACTTGAGCGAGGGGATCAAGAACTTGAACGGCTTGGCCGTAGATCTCTTGTCCGGTCGAGTTTGTATGAATAACAGTCAAGATCACTGGTGGGATCCGGTTTGCATCGCGGCCAAAAGCTGGCATTGCGATACCGGCAGATTCAGTCTTCTCAGTGTCGAGAACGATGTAAACGGTGATCAACTTTGAACCATCAGCAAGTGTTTTCACATTGCTTGAAGTTCCGGTCACTTTAAGGTCAGCCCATACACCCTTGATACGTACTGATGGGATAACCGCATATTGCAGATCAAGACCAGTGTAGGTAATGAATTGGTGAATCAGAACGTTGATCGATTTTGGATCATTTGTCATTAAAGAAGATTCGGTGACCACAGTTGATTGAGTTGTTACAGAACCAGTCCGTGAGTGAAGTACGGCATTACCAATGTAATCAGATCCGTCATTAACAGTGATTGCAACTGGAATACCATTCGCGTCAAGTCCTGGGAAAATATTTGGAGCAGCAAGTGCGAGCATCTCTTTTGCTGCAGCAACTTGATTGCTAAATGTTTGGAACTTCTGAGCATCACTAGTGTCATTGACAATAAGTGGTATTTGCTCAGTAATAGCTTCTGCTACAGCATCGGCGGTAGGGGCCACATCTGCTGGGGCCGCAGGCTTGGCTGAAGGCGTTGCCGAGGTTGAAGGTGCAGCAGGTTTTGCTGGAGCTTGCGCAACAATCTTTGTTGAAGTTAAGTTACTTTCACTTCCAGTCATGGAATTAAATCCGAGAAATGCTGCCATTACTAAAACTAGAGAAAGTGCAACAGATGAAGATTTCTTCGCAATCTCACCGGCACGCTTGTAAGTTGTTGAGAGCATGTCTAGTGCAGTTAAGCCACGCTCTTCATCGATAACAATCTCGGTGAGGATGCGACGCATAGATGCACGTGCACGTGAAAGAGTATGACGAACTGCGCTCTCTTTAATATTGAGTGCAGATGCAATCTCTTCTGTAGTGCGACCTTCCATCTCCCACATAACAAGTGCGGTGCGCTCTGCTGGGGAAAGCAAAGCTAGTGCTTGGCGAATAATCGCAGCATCATCAGCAGCGGAGATAACATCAGCATGATCTTCGTTATCAATCCAGTTTGCTTCGATCTCTGCTTGTGCATCATCTAATACAACGAGATTTGGACGACGACCTTCGAGGCGGAAGATATCGACACAAAGATTCTCGATAGTGCGGTGTAGATAACCGAGTGCATGTTCGGCTGAAGATAGCTCTGGGGCGGCGAGCATGAACTTGATCAACGCATCTTGGACCACTTCTTCGGCGCGATTGGTGTCCTTGAGAATGCGAGTGGCGTGGGCACGAAGCTCAGCAGCATTTTTGGTGTAGAAAACACCAAAATCCGCAACACTCCACGAGGTGGGAGCGGCGGATGCCGTTGAAACTTTCATACCTTTACGCGCCATTTATTACTTACCCCTAGGTCTTGCTTTTATTACTCAGGCCACCGTCGCGGCCCTACAACCACTACTACGGATTGATCACAGCTTTGTAGCGCTCACCGGACAAATTACCCATATCGGACATATACTATGGGTCCTGCTGGAATCTTGCTGCATTTGCGCACAAAGCGCTTTGTTCTTCAGGCGGATCGAACTCAAATAGGGCGCAATCACTTAGCTTCAAGAGATTGCTTGCGGGAAAGCCCACTATATATAGGTGTAATTCTATCTGTAAGCAAAGAAATCTGCGGGAACTCTAAAGGGCGTGTTGAGAGTGAAAGCCCAGATCAGAGGCTTTTCATGAATATGTGCTGAGACTCACCGGAGATTCTCACGGGCGTTATAGATATTTTTAAATGAGTGGGCCCTCATGGGCTCGAACCGTCGATCCGGTTTTCGATTTTAGGTGAGGACCGGGGAAATGCATTCGGCCATGTCCCGAGACTTCCAGAGATTTGGAACTGAACCTGACAATGCTGCAAGAGAGAAATATCAAGAGTTCGGTGGGGTGGTTTGGGATTCTGCATCCTCTGCTCTTAAAACTGGATTAACATGTTACCTGGTCACAATGTTCCACGTAAATGAGCATCTTTATGAACCGTTTGAAGAATTGGATTTACTTCAACCGACTAGTTTGTCGCCGAGATACATAAAGAGAATCAGATTTGAGAGTATTTTTGTGCGGTCTTTCTGGTGAGTCAACTATTTCGCCATCCTGGCGGCTTTCAGTGCGTATGATTACTCTTACATTAAAGAAAGAGACTTCAGCTTCATGAATCCAAATTTCGATATCTTCATTATTGCCGAGGCGGGTATAAACCATAATGGTGATATTGCTCTAGCCAAAAGACTCATGGACATAGCAAAGTCTGCAGGATGCGACGCAGTAAAATTTCAAAAACGTGCGCCCGAGATTTGTGTTCCCAAAGCAATGCGAAACGTCATGCGTGAAACGCCTTGGGGAGACATGACCTACTTTGATTACAAGAAAAGAATTGAATTTGGGTCTGATGAGTATGATGAAATTGATCGTTACGCAAAGGAAATAGGAATTGCCTGGTCCGCTTCTGCTTGGGACTTACCAAGTTTGGATTTCCTTGAAAAGTATGAGATTCCTTTTCATAAAGTTGCCTCTGCCTTAGCGACCAATATCCCGTTTCTCAAGGCAGTAGCAAAAATAGGGAAACTGACATACGCATCCACTGGAATGTGTACTTGGATGGACATCGACACTATCGTCAGAATATTTGCTGAAGCACAATGCCCGATGGTCCTTATGCACACGATTTCTACTTATCCAGCGGATGAATCACAACTAAATTTAAGAATGATCCAAACCCTGGCGGAACGATATGGACTCCCAGTCGGCTACAGCGGCCATGAGGCTTCAATTTCACCTTCAATTACAGCTGCCGCATTGGGTGCAGTGGCGGTGGAACGTCATATAACTATTGACCGCACTATGTGGGGTACTGACCATTCCGCTTCACTTGAACCGGCTGGCCTCACTAATTTAGTTGGAGCTCTCCGTAAAGTTGCTGGTTCTTTAGGTGACGGGGAACGTAAAGTTGTGCCTGGTGAAGCATCAGTGGCAAAGAAGATGCGTTACTGGGAAACCGATGAGTGAGATACCAGTAGCACTGGTTACAGTTCGCACTTCAAGTGGAAGGCTTCCGAACAAATGTTTTCTCCCTCTAGGAGGAATATCAGTGCTGGAGCATGTAATTCGTCGTGTTCAAACTGGTGAATTACATCCAATAGTGTGCACCAGTGTTGAGGCTAGCGATGACCTGATAGAAAATTTAGCCACTCGCCTAGGTGTCGAAGTTTTTCGCGGAGACCTTGAAAACAAGCTGAATCGGTGGAAGGCCTGCATGCAGGAATTTGGCTTAGATACTGCACACATAGTTGATGCAGATGACCCATATTTTGACCCAGTTGAAATACATGAGAGCTTTGAGCTACTCACTAAGACGCCTTTGGATTTAGTACTTACATCGGCAAGATCAGATTCGGGATTCGCTAGCGTGGGTACTTCGATTAGGTTTAGATTTATCGAAGAGCTTGTAAATCGCGCAACTCAACTTAGGGGAGACAATTTTGATGTTATTCCATGGGATCTACTACTTCGATCGGACGACTGCATGACTTCTATGCCGGATAAGAATTTAGGGATACCTGCTGATGTTGAACTCCGCCTTACTCTTGATTATCCAGAAGATTATGAAATGCTGACCGTCCTTGGCAATACATTTGAATATGATGTCCCAAGGTTTAGCATCGAAAAGCATCTTTTAGCCAATCCTGAATTGACGAAGTCAAATTTGTTTAGAAATGAGGATTTCCTTAAAAATAAACAAGATTTTAAAAGAACTCAGTTCCAGTAGAATGTCAGAAATTAGGGATATGGAAGTGTGAGTTATGCACCCAAATAAGTATTCAGATGCTGCAAGAACTAAGGCCATGGAGGCGTTATTTTCTGAAGTAAATAATGACGATGGCCTGGACTGGCCGAGTTCATTTGAGGAGCGCTTCCTAACTGTATCAAAGCAAAAATATGCCGTGGCGGTAAATTCCGGCACATCTGGACTTCATGTTGCTCTCATGGCCCTTGGTGTTGGACCCGGGGATGAAGTAATATCACCGGCTCTTACGGTCATCATGGACACATTCGCGACCCTATATGTTGGTGCTACTCCAGTTTTTGCTGATGTCCTTCAGGATACATGGAACATCGACCCCGCCTCCGTTGAAGCGCTTATCACGCCACGAACGAAGGCGATAATTTCAGTTTCTTGGTTTGGGCTACCAGCAGATCTCGTAAGCTTACGGAGGATAGCTGATAAATATGGCATTGCTCTGATTGATGATTCAGCTGAAACTATCTTGGTGGGAGATTATCAACCGAATAAAGCTTCCGCGCCTGATATACGAGTTTTTAGTTTTGAATCGAAGAAGCATCTGTCAACTGGCGGTGAAGGAGGTATGGTCACTACCGATAGCGCTGACTTAGCAAAAAGGATTAGGCAAGCTGGTGGCCTAGGTTATAGGCATTTATCTGCGATGAAAGGCCGTACAAGTCTCGCCGCAAGAACCTTTCAAAGTCCCGAATATATGCGGTTTGATGCTATTGGTTTTAATTACCGTATGACTCCAGTAACTGCTGCAATCGGTATTGGTCAGCTAGAGGATCTCCCTGAGAAACTTCAAGCAAGATTGGATTGTTCTACTGCCTTTTCAAATGCGATTACTGGTTGTAGTTGGCTTATCCCTCAATCGACACCGGAGGGACTTGTTCACAGTTACTACTCGTTCGGAATTCTTTACGATGGGGAAGCACAAAAAGGGGTGACGTGGCAGGAGTTCTATGATCGATATGCTGAAAAGGGCGGAGATGGATACTATGCCAACTGCTCAAATCCATATCTGGAGCCTGTTTTCAAGGGAAAACACTTTGGAGTGCAGAAATGTGAGTTCGGCTTGGCGCCAGTAGCTGAACTGCTTCAAAAGAACATCATGGCATTCAAGACTAACTATCTGGATATGGAACGTCTCGCAGAAAATGCAAAGATTTTAGGTGAACTCATCGACGAGATTGGAAGATGACGTGAGTCAGAAGAGACTTCTAAATAAGGTAATTGTGATTACTGGGGGTGCGGGCCTGCTTGGGCAAGAGCATGCAAAAGCAGTTTTATCCGAAGGTGCAACTGCAATTCTCCTAGATATTGATTTTGATGGTTTAGTTCATGCCTCAATCGATTTGGTCGCCGAATACGGCACAAAAGTTGTTTTGCGTCAGTGCGATATAACAAATGATGAAGCAGTTTCAAAGATTTCCCTTGAAATAAATTCCTCCGTTGGGGTTCCATGCGGACTTGTTAATAATGCTGCAATAAATCCAAGTGTCGAAAAGAATACAGCGACCTTTAGCCGCGTGGAATCCATTAACTACGAAGAATGGAAACTTCACTTAGACGTGGGGCTTTACGGCGCATTTCTTTGTTCTAAGGTTTTTGGCGCAGCAATGATTGAAAATGGGATTTCTGGATCAATCGTAAATATTTCTAGTGATCATGGAATTATGGCGCCGAACCAAAGCCTTTACAGGGTATCTGGGAAACCAGATAGCGAACAACCAGTGAAGCCGGTTATGTACTCCGTAGTCAAACATGGACTCATTGGCCTAAGTCGGTACTTTGCCACTTATTGGGCTACGTCAGGCATTAGAACGAATTCTCTCTGTCCTGGTGGTGTCCTCAACGGTCAACCTGAGGAGTTTCTCCAGCGATTCAATCAACTTGTCCCTCTTGGTCGTCCCGCTAACCCTAATGAATACCATGGAGCACTATTATTTCTCCTCTCTGATGACTCAACATACATGACAGGCAGCACATTAGTTATAGACGGCGGCAGATCTATCTGGTAACCGAAGGATAAGGAATGATTTATTGTTTTGATTTGGATGACACTCTCTGTTCTGGCACATCAATGAAATATGAAGAAGCCGAGCCTTTCATTGACCGAATCAATCGAGTCAATCAACTTTATGACACCGGACACACAATAAAAATCTTCACTGCCCGAGGAAGCGAAACCGGAATTGATTGGAGGCACGTCACAGAGGAGCAACTTTCGAATTGGGGTTTGCGATACCACATCCTCTTGCTTGGCAAACCGGCCGCCGACGTTTATGTTGATGACAAAGCATGTCATGAAAAAGACTTCGCTTGGCGCTTAGATTAAAGAGCTTCTTGGGATGCATAGGTTTCTTTATTCTGAGTTATTCAAGAAATTCTTACATGACTACTATTCTTTAGTTGATCCAGGATATTAGGACTCAGCTAATATGAAAGGGTCAAACTAGTAAGAGGTAACCCTGAAGTGCGTGTTGCGAGTTCCACAGGGGTAAGTAAGTGCAACCCCCTAAATTTAAGAAGCAGTACCCGCCATGTCCAGCCATAAAATTTGGCTAGCGCGGTATCAATTCAGATATATGTGAAAGGTATTGCTAATCTCTCTAGAAAAGGAATCTGATCCAAAAATTTTCTCCTAAATAAATCACGATCCTTAGGTGCGTGGACAATAAGCCTGTCTACTTCTGCAAAAGCTAATGAAGACGATGGGATGCTCACCGAATATTTCACTTGATGCGATTGCAAAAAAAATTCAGCCGGGATGTGCCTCTCGGACACGTCTTGGTGAAAGACGATCTGCTCTTTCTCCGGGAAATAATTCGAATAGTCATAAATATCATTTGGATGGTTCTTTAAAACAACTTCCAAATTTCTTTCTCTAGCAATATCTTTAACGCTTAAAAAAAAGTTCTTACTAAATTCTTCATCAATTCTGTCATGTCTATAAGGCATCACTAATAAATAGTTTTTTTCAGTGTTATCTTTAAAAAAATTCACTAAGCCGCACTTTTTTTTATCATTTATACCTCTAGTAATTTTCTTTAGTACTGGAATATTTAAATTAAAAGTATTGTGAATAGTTCTTGAATTTTTTTTATAACCCTCAATGTTGTATCCATAAAGCAAATCTTCTTTAGCAAAATCTACTACCTGCCAAGAATTCCTTAATTGGTATTTAGTGTATGGAAAATTTATATAATTTTTAAATCCGAATCTGCAGTAATTATCACTCCCATACATGATTAAAGTTTGCCCACTAGGGAAAAAATCCCTTTTCATATTTGACTCAATTATTTTTGATGGATTTGCTAAGTGCTCCTCATATTTAATAACTTCGAAATCAATCCCTAGAGCTTCAGCCACTTGTGAAGAGATTAAAGTAGTTTTATTAGCGTTACGATTGCTATCAATTAAGAAACGATCATTTTCAACAAATTGAACGAATTTAGCTCTTTTAAGATCTGCACCTAAAATACTGCTGCCAAGTATCAAAGATATCGGGTTAGTAAAATGTAATTCATTTGCAATCATTTTTTTAAGTAAACATTTCCATTAGTGTTGGTACGACTAAGCCAAAACTCTTGGACTCCTTCAAGATTGACAATATTGGTAAAAGATGAAGACCAAGAGATTTTATTAAGATATTTCGAATTTCCTATTAGATTTGTTATATCTTGTCTTTCTATTTCATTTAATGCCCCTATTCCTACTGACGCCGCGTATGTTCTTTCCCATATCCTTTTGTTCAATCTAGCAAGAACTTTTGCATCAAACTCTTGCAAATCACTCTTAATTACAAAGTGATCATTAGTTGCGAGATATTTGTTGGAAAACTTTTCGGAATTTAACATTTGAGTTCTAATCTCAGTAATTTGATCACTGGGAACAACTCTTACTGAAAGACTTGTATTTCCCAATTCTCTTTTAAGATCTCTGATGCAAGATGAGAGAAAGTTACTTACATCTTTTTTCCATTCGCCTCTATGTCTGAATTCTTCATACATCATTTCATCTTTAGGCACTTCTATCACGGTGCCTTTTGGTCCCAAGCTAGAAGAAGGATTCAAACTAATTAGCACATTTCTATTTTGTAATTCTACAAACTTTCGTGCAACTTTAATGTGAAAAAATGGGAGCAGTCTATTATTGATTAGAAATTTCCATTTTTTATAGATTCCTATGTGGAAAGATTTGAGTGGGGATAGAGTTATCACCGGAGGGTAAGATTTTGATAAATCTAAAATAATTTCTCTCCCTTTGATAGAAGAATCGAATATAGGGTTTGATCTTATCTAATTTATATTGATAAATATTATGACCTTTTAAGTGACGTAAGGACCCTGAATTAAAATGCAATTTATCGAATGAAAGTGGGCCCTGACGGGCTCGAACCGTCGACCCACGGATTAAAAGTCCGTTGCTCTACCGACTGAGCTAAAGGCCCCAATTGTGCCCAAGAAATCTTAAAGATCCCTCGCGCGCTGGTGAAGTCTAGACCAGAAATCTCCCACTCATTTCTTCTTGTACCCAGTCGGGCATATAGGGTCTACGGCACTTACTTTCTTAGTTACAGCCCCTTTGCCGCATGAAATCGTCTTAGTCTCAGATTTAGCTGCTGTTGATTTCTTTGGCATTGAGTAGCCAGAATTATTTTTTAAGAAAGTGGCGATTTGGGGAATTGTCAACTCTGCCCCAACTACGGAGAAGTGATCATCATCTCCATACAACCACCCTTTATCAGAGTATCTACTGCAAACTCCCTTTTTACAAAAAAGTGAATCAATACTTATGGTAGATATTAAATTGCTTCTTGCCCAGTTTGCTAATAAGTCAGAAGCATTCTTATCCACTGTTTGCATTTTTGATTGCTGAAAACTCTTTGGTGGTTTATACGGAGACATAACTATTGGTCGCGCAATCATAAAATCCTTCTCATCCGGGAAAATAGGATTATTCTCGATAAGTAATATGTTTGGAACTATCGATCGGAGAGTCGATAGGGCATCTCTTAAATCATCTTGAGATGAATCAGAATATACAAACTGAGAAACTATAATCGCGTACGGTTTATTCTCCTCAACCCATTTTTTCATCGAATTGTTAATATCAATACATTTGTCTAAAACTTGCTCGGGAATACTTCGTTGAAACTGGACATGGCAACCGGCATGAGCCCAAGTTACGGCATTCCACTTCGTGCTCCGCGCAGCATCAACAACCGCCTGTGAAATATGAAGGGCATGTGAATCACCTATCAAAAGTATTGTCTTGGTAGCGCCTGTAGTTTTATAAACACATGGTGGACCCCATTGTAAATCCTTAACACATTTAGGATCTGATGGGGTTGCGTATGTCGGTTGCTGAATATTTCTATCTAGTCCCCAATATTGCGCTTTTTTGCCAATATCCATTGATATGAAAAGGAATAAGGGAAGAACGAGGGTTAGAACTATGGCAGCCGAGATAGTTTTGAAACCACTGGCGATACTCCTGCCTCTGCCTCGAAATCTATTTTCTATTTTTGAATAACTTAAAGCCCCAAGCAATATTGAGGCAACCACAGCTATTGCTGATTGAACTATGCGATTTTCACCCTTCCCGATTTGTGTCACGGGTGAGTATTTTGCAATACATAGCAAAGGCATGTGGACTAAGTAAATCGAGTACGACCGATCACCAACCCATTCAAGTTTCTTAATTAGAAAATCCGGAAGTACATCAAGAGACTTAAATAAAATTAGAATCACTGCAAACAAACTAGCGAGTATTGAACTGACCTTAAGGTTCATGTGTAAGGGGCCGAATAGAATCATGACCACAGCAATTACGGTCAGTAAATGAATACCTTTTGGGATATTAATTGCGCGATTTTGGTATCGATCTAACAAGAGGAATGCAAGGCCACCTGCGGTAAATTGCCAGATCCTATCAATCGGCGAATAGAAAGAAATTTGAGATGCGAGCTGAATTCCTGCCCGAGAATATATAGGTTCTAAGATTGCTGGAAATTGAAATGAAACAAAACTTATTGCTGAAATGCACCCAAGTACCAATGCTGTAGTTTTCTTAATTCTCCTGCGATTATGAAGAAAAAGCATCAAAACAACTGGCAGAAAGATATAGATTTGTTCTTCCACGGACAGTGACCAAGTATGAACAAGTGGATTTGGATTGGGCGAGAAATAGTCCCCTGAATATTTATAGGCACCGACATTGCCTGCAAGAAGTAGTGTTGCAATACCCTGTCTGTATACCCTCTGATGATCGGCAATTGGCCCAAGCAAAAAGATTGTTAACGCTGAAATAGTAAGCGTCACTGCTAAGGCGGGTGCTAGGCGATAGAAACGTGTCTTGTAAAAATATCTTAAATTAGATAAACGCCCCCCACCGTTGACTTGGTCAGTAAATATTCGCAAGATCAAAGGTGTGACTACGAAGCCAGAGATTACAAAAAATACATCCACCCCAAGATAGCCAAGTGGGAAGTAACTCTCGTTGGCATGGAATAGGACAACAGCCAGTACGGCTAGACCTCTAAGAACTTGGATGTCTCTGCGGTATTTTGTGTCACTGAACATGAAAGCCCCCCCCCGCAAATCGAGCGGCATTAGGTAGTTATCGTATTGCTTGCGCTCACTATTTATTCTTAACTGATGAAATTTTCGTGCCACTGCTGTGCCACAATTTTTAGCTTGAAGGGAGAACCAATGGACACAAACAGATGCCCTAACTTGGCGAAATTGCGCTCAAATTAGGGCATTCAAGGTTTAGGGGTGGATAATATTGGTGTTCGGGGAAAATTGAAGCAGGATTAAAAGTCCGTTGCTCTACCGACTGAGCTAAAGGCCCCAATTGCGCTCAAGGAATCTTGAAGAGCCCTCGCGCGCTGGTGAAGTCTAGACCAGAAATCTCCTACTTATTTCTTCTTATATCCAGCCGGACATTTAGGGGTAACAGCGGTTACTTTCTTGACCAACTTGCCTTTAATGCATGTAATGGTGGTTTTCTTAACTACGGGTTTAGTGATTACGGCTGGCTTTGGATTAATCACAGGCGTTTGTATCAAAGTCTTGGGAGTAGTAGTAATTTTTACCGGGACGATGTCGCTAAATGCAACAGAACTTTGCGAGACTATCCAATTTTTAACTCGTAGATATTTGTCGATGTCAGTTGTCTGCGCAATGTAATCTGGCTGAGTGGCCCCGGTGATGTCAGCACAAGTGGCAACATCGAATGAAACACAATTTTGCCATTGATAGCCAAATTTTGGAGCCTCGGCACCAACCCATGTTCCAGGAGTTGCTGACCATTTCTGCCCGACTTGTGCAAAGCCAATAACAAATGGTGCTGTTTGCAATTGAGTGGCATACATAATTTTACTGGTGTTTGCACTAACAATTGTTCCGACTCCAACACGGTTGGTTGATTTTACGGTGACCCTAATAAAATTATTTACATCATCAAAATTTAGAGTGTAAGAAGTTTTTGTGTCACCTTTTAAATCTATGCACTCTACTTGGCTCATTGCTGAGCATCTTTGCCATTGATAGTTCAGCACTCCGATAGGAGTGCCAGTCCATCCAGTCGAAGAAACAGTTAGTACCTGTCGATCTTTTACAATGCCAGAAATTACGGGAAGGGCACTTGTATTCGGGACTGATGTCCCTAATACAACAGTCGTTAATGCACTTGGAGTCCCACGAAGGCCTAAGTTGTTGGTAGCAGTCACCATTACCCTGATAAATTTACCAATATCTACAGTTAACAATGTGTACGTTGCCTGTAATGCCCCCGAAATTGGAGTACACGTTGACAATTCTATAGTTGTGCAACTCTGCCACTGATAGGTATAGGTTGCCACTGGGAAAGCGTTATAAGTACCAGTAGTAGAGGTGAGCATTTCATCGACAATTGCTAATCCTGATATCTCTGGAGAAGTGATAAGAGTTGGTTCAGCATTTAATCTGGAAGTTGCGTCTGAAATGGATTCCGCAGTTAAATTATTAGCAGTAGCAACTACTGTTACTACACCACGGATATACCTTCCAATTTCTGAAACAGAGATTGTATAAGTTGAATTTGTTGCTGATGGGATATCGGTGCAACTGCTAATTTCTAATGAAGCGCATCGCTGCCATTTGTAACTGTACATCGGAGTTACTACATCAATCCAAGTACCGGAGGTAAGCGTCAGAGTTGAACCAAGCTGTGCGACTCCAGTTATTACTGGGATTACTGTTGCAAGCGGTTGAACTAGCACTCTTCCTGAAATCGCAGTTGCCGCAGTAGTTCCTCCGCCTGCAGATAAAGCGGTCACCTGAAGTTGCAAATAATTTCCACCATCAGCTGCAACTAATTTTAACGCAGAAGTTGTTGCGCCAGTAATTTGCGCGCAACTTACCAACGCCGCAGTAGAGCAGCGATACCACTGATAACTAATACTCGATGGCGTAACGTCCCAAATGCCTGATCCGGCAGTAACAGTTTGACCGACAGCCAGAGTGCCGGCGATTGTTGGCAATGCCGTATTTGTTGGACCAGCCGCGAGCGCGCCACTTGGAGTCATAAAAGTTGCCATAAGAGTCAAAGCGATAGGCTTTGACATGGAGCGAATTAATTGACGCAATTTCATATCTTAATTATCGCTGTTAAGAGCCAAAAATTAGCGGAGTGAACCGCCTTCAAAGGTGGCTCTTTGCAATTTATCCCGATTCGCAATTGCTACGACGTCGCCCGATGGAGGGATTACATAAATGAAAGGAAGATTGGTGATATCTCCTTCGCGCAGGGCTCCAGAAAGCCCGAGGACAAACTCATCGTTAACGATGGGAGCAGCAGGACGGACTGATCCAATGACAGCCGACAAGAACCTGGAAGATATTTGTCCCAACTTATCTTTCTATTTTTTTAAGTAACACAAAATACCAATTTAGCAGTAGTGGTCCCGAAATTTGTAATCTTTTATAATCCAAACTTCCATTTACTATTTCCGTAAAAGTGCCCATTATGTCTTTATTTTTGGGTTTAGGAACATCTATATCAATCTCAAATCGATCTGAAGTAACAACTTCGTAACCATAATCATTTGCTAATCTATTTAGTTTTTTTAATGAATACACATTATAAAAAGTTTTGCGAGGTTTACAATGTTCGAAAACTTCAATTCGAGCAGAAATATCTCCTTCGTAAAATAGACTACTTAGCCCAATCCAGTTAGGTTTTATCATTTCGAAAATTTGCTTCATGGGCGTCTGGATTTCTGGTAGCCAGCTTAAGGTTTGTATACTTATGACTCCATCAACCCCCCCCCACTTGTTTCCTAAATCGAACCAATCTCCCGTATCAAAATCGAGGTTTTTTAACTTGAAGTTTTTTGAAGTTTCTTTAGCTTTAATAATTAAATCACTAGATTGATCTACTCCCACAAAATTAGTACTCGGAAATTTACTAGCTAAGAAAAAGGTTGCAGCACCAGCACCCGCTCCTAGATCGACAACTTTTTTTGAATTTGCTAATTCACGTTTAAAAAAATCATAAAATGCCTTCGTACTTTGTTTCGGATCGTCCCACTGCTTAATGTGGTATTCCATTGATACGGGATCAATCCATGATGTTTGGCCAATATTGGGATCTACCCACTCAGAATTAATCTCTTTACTTCCCAAACCGTAATCCTTTCGTAACGGATCAAATAACTTAAGATTTTTTTATCAGTTTATTTCATAGGAGTTACAATCAAAATATAATGTATCAGGATATGTGCGCTTTTCGTGAAAACTGCTTAGGGAAGTTGGCATAATTTTGTGACTAATTGCAGATTACTGTTTATTGTCAATAGTTAGCGGAGTGAACCGCCTTCAAAGGCTGCTCTTTGCAATCTATCCCTAATTGCAATCGCCACTCCATCCCCTGCTGGTGGGATCACATAAATGGCCGGAAGGTTTTTACGGTCGCCTTCGCGCAACGCTTCATAGAGCCCGCTCGCATACTCATCATCACTGATCGGCGCAGCTAGCCTAATCGCTCCATCAGGAGTTGGGTGATTCGCTGCTGCGATAAAACCCACACCGGCAATACATGCAACTACTGGGTTTATCGGATCTAATAAAAATACTTTTGCTTTTGGTGCGTAATGAGCATCGAGCAAGCCAGATGCGCGAGTTTGCGATTTTGAACTTTCAATTTTTAAGCCTGTTGTTTTCTCAATCATTTCAGCAGTGATTGCGCCGGGGCGAAGTATCCGTGGAGAATCTTCAAGACATTCAATAATCGTTGATTCGACTCCAACCAGAGATGGCCCACCATCAAGAATTACATCCCGATGCACATCTAAAAATTCACCAATCTCCTCTTTTACCGCTTGCGCTGTTGTGGGCGAAATCGCACCGAAGCGATTCGCACTAGGAGCGGCAATCCCGCCAGCAAATTCACGCAATAACGCCAATGCAATTGGATTGGCTGGAATACGAATCCCGACGCTATCTTGCCCGCCAGTAATGAAATCTTTTGCCTTCTCTGATCTTTTTAAAATCAAAGTCATCGGCCCTGGCCAAAAATCGCGGGCTAATGCAATTGCATAATCTGGAATATCAATTGCCCACTGATCTAATTGTGACAATTGCCCAATATGAACTATTAATGGATGGTCGGCAGGGCGGCCTTTCACTCTATATATATGCGCAACTGCAGATTCATTTGTGGCATCTGCCCCGAGTCCATAAACCGTCTCCGTTGGGAATGCCACTAATGCCCCGAAATGTAAGGAGGCGGCGGCATTAGAGATGACGTCTGCGGTGCAATTAGATAGCAGGATTGAATGCTTAGCACCTTCGGAACTTTTGGAACTCACGGAACTATCTTCTCACTCAAAGGCATCTCTAAGGAAAATGAGAGAGAATAAAGCCATGAAAATCAAATTTCCCACCACAGCTTTACTCATCCTCTCCCTTACTGGCTTATCAATATCACCAGCAAGCGCAGCCACCGATGCTTCACCTAAGGGAATAACGGTTTCGGCGACTGGCACTGTCAAAGTTACGCCGGATACAGTGCGCTTAAGCGCAACTATCAGCGCGCTGGCCCCAACAAATAAAGAGGCGCTAGCAAAAGCAAATGAGAGTGCAAATACTTTTCGAACAGTTCTATTAGCCACGAAAATTGCAACAAAAGATATCAAGACCCAATCTTTTTCAGTATCCCCAGAATATAACTACACCCAAGATAAAGGCCAAGTTCTATTGGGATATCGCGCCAGTCAAAGTAGTGAAGTAATTATTCGAGATGAAAAAAATGCTGGACCAATTATTGATGCAATCATCGTTGCAAGTGGAGATGGTTTAGTAATTAATTCTGTTTCACCATTTGTTTTAGAAAGTACAAAAGCAACTACTTCTGCACGTACTGCTGCAGTTAAAACCGCAAAAACAAAAGCGAGCGCTTATGCAAAATTGTTGGCTGTAAAACTTGGCAGAGTTGCTTACTTAAATGAAAACTCATCCCCGGTTTACACCGGACCGGTTTATGCCATGGCAAAAGATTCTGTCGCTGCAACTCAAATTGATTTAGGTCAACAAGAGATCACAGTGACCGTTGAGGTACGCTGGAATATCGGCTGAGGTAAAGATTTAGCCACCATTTAGGCCAAGAATTACCCTCGAGATTAGCCGGTTTTGGAGCCAACCCAATCTGCCGTTACTCTTAGCAGGCTCCACAACGGTAGTAAGTCCCCATCGTCTAGTGGCCTAGGACATCGCCCTTTCACGGCGGTAACACGGGTTCGAACCCCGTTGGGGGCACGTAGGTCAATTTATCGAAAGATAAATTTGGCCCGGTAGCGCAGTTGGTTAGCGCGTCGCCCTGTCACGGCGAAGGTCGCGGGTTCAAGTCCCGTCCGGGTCGCAAGTTTTGATTAACCTGTGCGTAAAAGAGTTGCGAGGTGTTGGAGGTGCTTTTTGATTCTACTTCTAACTTCACAAATGAGATTCTGATAGTTGGCACAGCAAGGAATGTCCAAAGCACAATAGAAAAAGAAATTCTAAATCTCAATTTGGAATTTTCAAAAATACTGAGTGTTAAAATATTAATTGTGGAATCAGATTCAAATGATGAAACGATTAAGGTTATGCAAAAATTAAGAGAAAAGCTGCAAAATTTTAATTTCATTAGTTTAGGAAGTCTTGAAAATCAATATCCTGACAGAATTACTCGTTTACGGCACTGTAGGAATGTATACATTAATGAAATTCGGCACAATACTCTGTATTCTGAATGTGGCTTAGTGGCGGTAATTGATCTAGACGGCATAAATACGTGCCTGAAATCCGAAAATATTATTGCGGCTTTAAACTTAAACTTAAAGTGGGATGGAATTTTTGCTAATCAACTTGGACCGTATTACGACATTTTAGCCTTAAGGCATGCTCACTGGAATCCGCAAAATTGCTCTAAGCAAATTCAGTTTTTATCTCAGTATATGCCTTGGAAGCGAGCTAAAAAAATTGCAGTCTGGGATAAAATGATTCGTATTCCAGCGACCGCACCACCGATTCCAGTTATTTCTGCTTTTGGAGGTCTTGGAATTTATAAGAGATGGGTTTTCGAATCTAATGACTATTCAGTTGACGGGGTCGATGCGCTTGAAGAAATTGACCACGTTACGCTACATAGAAAAGCGACGGTCCAAAATGCGAACTTCTTTATAATTCCAAGTTTGATAAACTCTAAATGGAATGACCATAACTTGGGAAGTATAAATATCGTAAGATATGCTAGATATGTTCTGTACAAGCGTCGGAGACCTATTACTCAAGCATTTTTTAGATATCTAAAAAATAAAATCACGACAAGTTAATTGGATACCAAATTTAGGTCGTAACGTGTTAGTGATTCAATCATCTGCTCAAAACTTATTTCTGGTTTCCAATTTAATTTTATTTTTGCAAGACTTGAGTTTCCTTTTGTCCCATAATTTTCAAGTGGTCTGTTCAACTCACCATCTATCTCAGTGTAACGTTCCACGTCTGGGTCCAGCCCAGCCACCTTCAATGCAATTTCAACAATTTCCCGAATTGAATGCAACTCGCCAGATGAAATTACAAAGTCTTGAGCAGATTCGGCTTGATTCATTTTCCACATTGCCTTGATGTAATCTCCTGCGTACCCCCAATCTCTTTTGACTTCAAGAGAATTCAATTTTATTAGTTTTCTACTCCCTGCTGCTATTTCGGCTACGCCCGACGTAATTTTACGAGTTACATATTGCTTGCTTCTATATATGCTTTCATGATTAAAAAGGATTCCGCAACTTACTTGAAGGCCAAATGCATCTCTATAGATGCCACACATGTAATGGGTGTTTGACTTAGATACTGCATACGGTGATCGTGGATTAAAATGAGATTTTTCTGAGAAGGACTCCTCTTCGCTTATTCCAAACATTTCAGAAGAGGACGCTTGAAAAATCCTAGTGGATGTTAAATTTTTAATTTTCTTGATTGACTCCAAGAGTGTGATTGGGAATTCTGTATTAACTTTAAAAGTTTCGACTGGTAATGAATAGCTTTCTTTTACGGAACTTAGCCCAGCTAAATTGTAAATTTCATCTGGTTCTAGTTCACTTAGCAACTTAATCAGTTTTGGTTGGTCCAAAAGATTCATTTTTATTATTTTGATTTGAGGAAATAACTCATGGAACCTAGAATCTCTAAGTATTCTTGATTCATCATTTAACCCAATGACTTGGTATCCTAAGTCCAAAAGATGCTGGGTTAGTAAAATTCCATCTTGCCCTGTAATACCAGTAATTAAAGCGGTCTTCACGATTGGAGTTTAACATTTTCTCTTGCAGCTAGGTTTATTAGAATGACTTGCTAATTAGTAAAAATTGGAGGACTATTTGCCTGGTTGTTATGGCAATGGCTGGGTAGCTCAGTTGGTACGAGCGTGCGACTGAAAATCGTGAGGTCGACGGTTCGATCCCGTCCCCAGCCACTTTACTTTCTTAGTGATACAGATGATCGGAAAATCAATGAGCAAGGTTAATTTATTTAGTCCAATAAAGATTCGTGGCGTTGAATTTGCTAATCGCCTTTGGGTAAGTCCAATGTGTATGTACTCTGCAATTGATGGGGTTGTTTCAGATTGGCACAGAGTACATCTTGGTGCATTTGCAACTGGTGGTGCAGGATTTGTAGTCGTCGAAGCAACCGGGGTAACACCAAAGGGGCGAATCAGTGTTGGATGTGTTGGAATTTGGAATGACGAACAAGCCCAAGCTTTTAAACCAATAATTGAATTCTCAAAATCAATGGGAAGCAAAATTGGAATTCAACTTGCACATGCTGGGCGCAAGGGATCTACCACCAGGCCAGGTAGTGATCACCCAATCGCAACTGAGGGTGAAGGTGGATGGATCTCGGAAGCACCTTCTGCACTTGCATATGGGAATATGCCAATTCCACACGCACTTACTGTCTCAGAAATTCATAAGTTAGTTCAAGATTTTGCTGATGCGACAAAGCGCTCAGTTAGCGTCGGTTTTGATGTCATTGAAATACATGGAGCTCATGGATATTTATTGCACCAATTTTTATCTCCGCTAAGTAATTTGCGTACCGATGAATATGGTGGCTCATTTGAAAATCGCACCAGATTTCTACTTGAAATAGTTAAAGCCGTTCGCGCTTCGATGCCAGATTCAATGCCATTGTTTGTGCGAATTTCAGCAACGGATTGGACTGAGGATGGTTGGGAT
>CAFBLI010000007.1_pt1 | contig 22132 bp, 18 predicted proteins | sample 7268111 | NCBI WGS metagenome assembly CAFBLI01 (sample SAMEA6814026, study PRJEB35770) | freshwater metagenome | biome: Freshwater; feature: Freshwater reservoir; material: water | place: Czech Republic | collected 2016-04-20 | depth 30m m | reverse complement strand
GGCCCAGAGTTAGCAACTCGAGTGATTATCGTCAACGCCCTAAATAACAACACGATGCTTAAATCTCCCGAAGCTTTAGAGATTGGCGTAGTAGATGCAGTTTTTGAGCCAGCAGATTTCCTTGAGCAATCAATAACTTTTGCTAGCCATATTTTAAGTGGTGCCAAGAAAATCACTCGTGCTGATCACACTAAAGTTGATGCATCTTGGGAAAATGCTGCCAAGATTGGTGCTGCTGCAGTTGCTAAAAAGTTTGGTCGTGCCGATATCGCAGCTCCTAAAGCCGCTTTGCAATTAATTGCAGATGCCCGTACCGCTACCCGTGATTCAGGCTTTTCCGCAGAGGATGAAGTTCTTGCTGAATTGGTAATGAATGATCCTCTGCGTGCTTCCTTGTACGCTTTTAATTTAATTCAAAAAGGTAAGAAAAAGATTGAAGGAGCGCCAAAACCTGCGCTTGGACGTAAAGTCACCCGTGCCGGAGTGGTCGGTGCTGGGTTGATGGCCTCGCAATTAGCGCTTCTAATTATGCGTAATTTAAAAGTACCGGTGGCGATTACCGATCTTGATCAGGAACGGGTCGACAAGGGAATTGCCTGGATCAACAATGAAATTGATACCTTGGTTTCGAAAAAGCGGGTCCGGCCAGATGAAGCAGCGCGATTGAAATCTCTGCTTTCCGGTTCAGTTGATAAAGCGATTTTTGCAAAATGCGATTTTATTATTGAAGCAGTCTTTGAGGAGTTGTCGATCAAGCAAAAACTCTTTAAGGAACTTGAGGCAATTGTTACTCCGGAGTGTATTTTGGCGACCAATACCTCATCGCTTTCAGTCACCAAGATGTCTGAAGGTCTTGCGAATCCAGAACGGGTAATTGGTTTCCACTTCTTTAATCCGGTCGCGATAATGCCACTGCTTGAGATTGCACGAACTGAAAAAACAGATGATGCAACTACCGCTACTGCGGTATCTGTTGGAAAAGACCTGAAAAAGACGATGGTGATCGTCAAAGATGCCCCAGCATTTGTGGTCAACCGATTGTTAATGCGTTTTATGGGCGAGATTACCGATTCACTAGATGAGGGAACTCCTCCAGAGATTGCAGATAGCGCGATGGATCCACTTGGCTTACCAATGACCTCATTTGAATTACTTGGTTTAGTTGGGCCAGGTGTCGCACTTCATGTTGGTCAATCATTAAACAACTCTCTTGGCGAGCGTTATCGCGTCAGTCCTACAATAGAGCGCTTAGTAAAAGCAGGCGTTAAAACTTTCTACGTTAAAGATGAAAGAGGTAATCAGACAATTAATCCAGCGGCGGCGGCTTGTTTGCAACCAGGTGATAAAGCAGCAACTGCCGAACAGGTGAGGTTGCGGGCGCTAAATGCTTTGGCAAGTGAAGCTCGCATGATGCTTGATGAAGGCGTCATTGCCACAGCAGCCGAAATTGATTTATGTATGATTTTAGGAACCGGTTGGCCATTACATCTAGGCGGAATCTTGCCTTACTTAGATCGTGAAGGAATTAGCGAGGCTGTGACTGGTCAGCGTTTCCATCAACGTGGCGTTGCATCTCTTCCATAAGCCCAAGTTCACCAGTACTGCGCAACTCAACAAGTGATCGTGCAATTCGTTGTGCGGTGATTCCTAGGTCACTCAGGATTTCACCACGTTTTGCATGTTCAATAAAGATAAGTGGAACGCCAATTGAATGAACTGGAATATTTAATCCTGCATCGCGGAACATTTCAGCAACGGTGCTACCAATTCCAGAGTGACGGATTCCATCTTCAACCACAACAACTGCGCTATATCTTTGGGCCATCGTAAGAAGGGCCGCTGGTAAAGGCTTAACCCAACGTGGATCTACAACTGTTACTCCAACACCTTCACGGTATGCCTGAGCTGCGGCTTCAACGCAGATTGCCGCCATTGCGCCAACGCTAACAATTAAAAGATCAGCACTTTCACCACGGTACAAAACATCGATCCCATCGCGCCGTTCAAATGCTGGCAAGTCCGCTCCTACAGCTCCCTTTGGAAAACGGATCAAAGTTGGACGATCATTGATGTTCACTGCTTCATTTAATAATTCGCGAAGTTGGGTTCCATCACGCGGTGCACCAATTTCTAGCGTTGGAACTATTCCAGCAACTGCTAAATCCCAAATTCCATGATGAGACGGTCCATCATCACCGGTAACTCCAGAACGATCTAAAACAAAGGTCACTCCTGCACCATGTAGCGCAACATCTAAGAGCAGTTGATCAAAGGCGCGATTTAAAAATGTTGAGTAAATCGCAACTACTGGGTGCAAACCGGCAAATGCCATTCCTGCCGCACTTGCGGTGGCGTGCTGCTCGGCAATACCAACATCAATTGTGCGAGATGGAAACTCTGCCTGGAATTTATCCAGGCCGGTAGGTCCGAGCATCGCTGCGGTGAGTGCGACAATATCTTCGCGTTTACGGGCAATCTCAATTAATTCACTTGAAAACACCGAAGTCCAACTTGTTGATGAGGCATTTACTGGTTCGCCAGTTTCGGGATCAATAACCCCAACTGAGTGGAATTTATCCGCTTCATTTTGTTCTGCAGGTGTATGACCACGACCTTTTTCAGTAATGGCGTGCACAATCACTGGAGCGCCAAATTGTTTTGCTTGCTCGAGTGCGCGCTCAAGGGCTGAAATATCATGGCCATCTACTGGTCCTACATATTTAATTCCTAAATCTTCAAACATTCCTTGTGGAGCGATGATGTCTTTAATTCCCTTTTTCATGCCATGCAAAGTCTCAAAAATCGGCCCACCTACAACTGGGGTCTTCTCTAAAACGTTCTTGCCCCAATCCAAAAATTTCTCATAACCTTGTGTGGTTCGCAACGTACTCAAATAATTTGAAATTCCACCAATAGTTGGACTGTAAGAACGTTCATTGTCATTAACTACAATTACAAGTGAACGCTTTTCGGCTGCGGCAATATTGTTTAACGCCTCCCAAGACATTCCGCCAGTTAGGGCACCATCGCCAACAACCACAACAACACTTCGATCTGTGGCCCCCTGCAACGAGAATGCGCGCGAGATTCCATCTCCCCATGAAAGAGCAGCTGAAGCATGTGAATTTTCAATTACATCATGCACGCTCTCAGCCCGATTTGGATAACCAGATAATCCACCACGTTGGCGAAGTTTTTCAAAGCCATCTGCACGTCCAGTTAGGATTTTATGTACATAAGATTGATGTCCGGTATCAAACAAAATTACATCTTTAGGAGATTCGAAGATTCGGTGAATGGCGATACTTAATTCGACAACACCAAGATTTGGGCCCAGATGGCCGCCAGTCTTACTTACCGATTTAATTAAAAAGGTGCGGATCTCATGAGAGAGTTGATCCAATTGCTCTTGGCTCAAACCTTGCAAATCCGCAGGGTTATTTATGGAGTTTAGTAACTCACTCATATCGCCCCCCATAAAAGATAATGCTCTTATTCTACTTGCTGGGCTACTTTCCGCTCGGCAGAAGGGATCTGAGCACGTACTGCATGATGCCACCATGTCGGTAGTAATCGGCTTCACCTGGGGTATCAATTCGCACCAGAGCGCGGAAGGATTTATCCCCGTAAGAAACAGTTACCTCTCGAGGTGTGCTTCCCAAATTAAGTTCCTCAATACCGGTAATCGAAAAGAGTTCGTCACCTGATAAATTTAATGTTTGCGCACTTTGACCCTCAAGATATTGAAGCGGCAGTACTCCCATGCCAATCAAATTTGAACGATGGATCCGTTCATAAGATTGCGCAATTACCGCTTTCACACCAAGAAGTGCCGTTCCTTTTGCAGCCCAGTCACGTGAGGATCCTGAGCCATACTCTTTGCCTGCAAGAATCACTAGTGGTACGCCACTACTTTGATACTGCATTGATGCATCGTAAATTGTGGCTTGTTCACCACCACTTAAGTAATTCCGAGTGAAGCCACCTTCAACACCATCTAGTAATTGATTTTTTAAACGAATATTTGCAAATGTTCCGCGAATCATTACTTCGTGATTTCCACGTCGTGAACCATATGAATTGAAATCTTTACGATCAACACCATGGTCGGCTAAATATTTACCAGCAGGTGAATCTGCTTTGATATTTCCGGCAGGTGAGATGTGATCTGTTGTAACTGAATCTCCTAGTTTTGCTAATACGCGGGCATCCTTAATGTCTTTAACTGGAATTGGATTTCGCGGCATTCCTTCAAAGTAAGGAGGCTTGCGCACGTAAGTTGAATCAGCATCCCATGCAAAAGTTTTTCCAGTTGGGGTATCAAGTGCTTTCCAACGATGATCGCCATCAAAAACTCCAGCGTAATCCTTGGTAAACATTGCTGAGGTGATTGAGGATTCCACAACTGCTGCGATCTCTTGAGCTGATGGCCAAATATCTCGCAAGAAAACTGGTGCGCCATTTGCATCATTACCAAGTGAATCTTTTTCAAAATCATGATCCATGGTTCCTGCAAGTGCGTATGCAACAACAAGTGGAGGTGAGGCCAAGTAGTTCATCTTTACATCGGGGCTAATCCGGCCCTCAAAGTTTCGATTACCAGATAAAACGGCCGCAACTGCCAAATCCTGCTCATTAACGGCTTTGCTAATTTCCAATGGGAGTGGTCCCGAGTTTCCAATGCAGGTGACGCAACCATAACCAACCAAGTTAAACCCAAGTTTTTCCATATATGGCATTAACCCTGCGCGCTCATAATAATCCATTACAACTTTTGAACCTGGAGCAAGAGTTGTTTTCACCCAAGGTTTTGAAGTTAATCCTTTTTCAACCGCTTTTTTAGCGAGTAGTGCCGCACCAAGCATTACTGATGGATTTGAAGTGTTTGTGCAGGATGTAATTGATGCGATAACTACATCGCCATTTTTAATTGTGGTTGCTTTCCCATTTACTCCAACTGCAATTGGAGCTTTCCCTGTTTTTTCGGTGAAGTACGTCGGCAACACCTTGACAAACTCTGCTTTCGAATCAGTTAGTGAGATTCGATCTTGCGGACGTTTTGGACCAGCAATAGATGGGACAACAGTTCCTAAATCAAGTTCGACAACTTCAGAGAAACGTGGCTCAACTGATGGGTCATGCCAAAGTCCTTGCAACTTCGCATAAGTTGAAATTAATTCAACTTGGCTTTCACTGCGACCGGTTAAGCGCATGTAGCGCAAAGTCTCTTCATCAATTGGGAAGATCGCACATGTTGATCCGTACTCAGGACTCATATTTCCAATAGTGACCCGATTTGCCATTGGGATTTCCGCAACACCTGGACCGTAAAACTCGACAAACTTTCCGACAACTCCATGTTTTCGCAATATCTGGGTAATTGTTAGTGCTAAATCTGTTGCAGTTGTTCCAGTTGGCAATTTTCCAGTTAACTTAAATCCAACAACTCTTGGAATCAACATCGATACCGGTTGGCCAAGCAATGCTGCTTCGGCTTCAATTCCGCCAACGCCCCAACCAAGCACACCTAGACCATTAACCATGGTGGTGTGTGAATCAGTGCCAACAACGGTATCTGGATAGGCCTGCAATACTCCAGAAACATTTCTAGTCATAACTACTCTTGCTAAAAATTCAATATTTACTTGGTGGACAATTCCAGTTCCGGGTGGCACAACTTTGAATTCATCAAAAGCACCTTGCCCCCAACGCAAGAAACGGTAGCGCTCACGATTACGCTCATATTCAATATCAGTATTTTGTTCAAAAGAGGTATTAGTTCCAAAAAAATCTGCGATAACTGAGTGATCAATAACTAATTCAGCAGGCGCGAGTGGATTTACCTTTGTTGGGTCTCCCCCAAGTTCTACAATCGCCTCACGCATAGTTGCTAAATCAACTATGCATGGGACTCCAGTAAAATCTTGCATAATTACTCGAGCTGGAGTGAATTGAATTTCAGTTTCAATATCTGCGGTTGGATTCCACGCAGCAAGTGCTTTGATCTGTTCAGCGGTGATATTTGCACCATCTTCATGGCGCAAAAGATTCTCAAGCAAGATTTTTAAGCTAAATGGCAGATTGTTAGCACCGGCAACTCGAGTGATATCAAAGATTTCATAATCAGTTGCATTTACCTTTAATACACTTTTGCTTTTTAAGGAATCCTTGCTCATTTTGCTCATTTCGCGCCTTCCAAATCTATCTTGATATCAAGATATTACCGGAATATAGGTAGCAATGCACTCGACGTGAGCGGTCATCGGAAAGGCATCAAAAGCCGCGATAGATCTTAATTTGTACCCGACATCGGCAAGATAGGCAGTGTCTCGGGCCAAAGAGGCAGGATCGCAAGAAACATAACAGATCGCTCGCGGAGCTAATTTAGCCATCTGAACCACAACATCATTACCGGCACCGGCGCGCGGTGGGTCTAGAACGATTAAATCAACTTTATTTAAACGCGGTAAATATTTTGCGACATCACCTTGATGAATCGAAACTGATCCGGTATTTGCAAAATTAACTTTTGCATCCTTGATTGCACTCGCTCCGGTTTCAATCAATTGGACAGTACAACCGCGGGCAGCAAGTGGTTTTGCAAACAAACCGACTCCACCATATAAATCAAGTGCGATGTCACCAGCTTTTGGTTCAAGTTCGGAAAGAACACGAGCAATAAAAACTTCAGGAGCTTTTTTATTTCCTTGCCAAAAACTATCGACACTTACTTGGTACTCAAATTTTTCACCATTAACTTCCACAACTTCATTTTGCAACATTGGACCTTCAGCAACTCTAACTATTTCGTTTTTCTCAAGTACAACTGATCTATCCCCCGTCGAAGAAGTTAGTACCTCGACGCGATCTTGTGATGCCCATCTTTGTTTGGTAACTTCTGGAAGATTTAATGCGGGTGCGGCGATTAAACAATCATCAATTGCATAAAGCTCATGTGATCTAGCACCAAGAAAACCAACTTCGCCATCTCTCCCGACGTGCATTGAGATCCTGGTCCGATATCCAAGACCGTCTTGGAATCCATCAATTATTAATGCTTGTACCTCTACATCGATATCCATTTTCGCTAAGCGGGCAAACTGTTCTTTAATAATCCCACTTTTGAATTTGCGCTGCGCCACTGGTGAAATAAATTGAAAATCACAACCACCACAACCTTTTGCTTTTGCATGCTTGCACGGTGGCTTAACCCGGTCAGGTGATTCAACCAAAATTTCAATTGCATCACCGCGACAAAATGTGGAGCCCGTAGAAGTAATTTGAGCTTTTACTCGTTCGCCCGGAATGGCGTATCGGACAAAAATTACCCATCCATCATGGCGAGCAACTCCGTGACCGCCATGGGCCATTGCCGCAATTTCAACCTCAACAACTTGGCCAACCTGCAATTTGGCGGCCTTGTTGCCACTTTGCTGGTTTTTGCCAGCTCTGCCCGTTGCGCTCATAACGCGAGGGTATCGGGTGTAGGTTTGCCTTATGCACGTCGTCGTAATGGGGTGCGGTCGCGTCGGAACGCTGATCGCGCAACGGTTAGAAGCAGCCGGTCACACTGTGGCGATAATTGATCAAAATCGGGAATCATTCCGCAGGCTTGGTGCAAATTTTGATGGCACCACAGTCACAGGTGTTGGCTTTGATCGCGACACATTGCTCGAAGCCGGAATAGATCGCGCAGATGCTTTTGCGGCGGTAAGCAATGGCGATAACTCAAATATTTTAGCCGCGCGTGTTGTGCGTGAAACTTTTGGGGTAAAAAATGTAGTTGCCCGAATTTATGATCCAGGTAGAGCAGAAATTTATCAGCGGCTGGGAATTCCAACTGTTGCAACAGTTGTTTGGACCGCAGATCAGATTTTGCGCCGCTTGATGCCTGATGGTTCACTTTCAGAGTGGCAAGATGCGACTGGCTCAATCAAATTGCTTGAAGTCCATCTACACGAAGGCTGGTTTGGTCAACCCGCAGCAAAAATCGAGGAAGCAACTGGTGCACGTTTGGCATTTATTACTCGTTTAGGAAAGGGCGTACTTCCTAATGAACACACAGTTTTGCAAGAAGGAGATCTAGTCCACTTATTAGTAATGGAAGAACAACGTGAAAATGTTGAATTAACACTTGCGCAATCTCCTGGAGGTAAGTAAATGAGAGTTGCAATTGCTGGCGCCGGAAATGTTGGTCGAGCCATTGCGCGCGAACTTTTAAGTAATGGACATAGTTTATTGTTGATTGATAAAGATCCAATAGCCATGAAAATGGAATCAGTACAGAATGCTGATTGGTTGATGGCTGATGCTTGTGAGATTGCGTCTTTAGATAATGCGAAATTAAATGAGTGTGCAGTATTTGTTGCCGCTACCGGCGATGACAAAGTTAATTTAGTTGCATCCTTTTTAGCAAAAACTGAGTATGGCGTTCCTCGCGTTGTGGCTCGAGTTAATCACCCAAAAAATGAATGGATGTTTGATTCTTCTTGGGGTGTAGATGTCTCAGTGTCTACTCCACGGATGCTTTCAGCACTAGTTGAAGAAGCAGTATCAGTTGGTGATTTGGTGCGGCTATTTTCTTTGCGCGCTGGAGAGGCAAACCTGGTTGAAATTACATTGCCGGCTAACAGTCCCTGTGTTGGTAAAAGAGTTGCTGATGTCGAACTTCCAGAAGATGCTGCCCTCTCGGCAATTTTGCGTGATGGCCGGGTACTTACTCCTAAGCCGGCAGATGCTTTTGCCGCAGGTGATGAGTTAATCATCATCGCCGCTGCTTCAGCTGAGCCTTTATTGCAACAATGTTTTGCACCTGAGCATTAATTTAAATCAAATAACTTCTGTTTCTGTTTCACTTTCATTTTTAGCTTTAGGAACTTTTCTAATAATCAACCAACTACCCCATGCCACTGCGATAAATAGTGGGTAACCCATAACAATTCTGGCAATGCCAAGCAGATCGACATTTCCAGCGCGATAAAGCGGATATTGAACTGCAAGACGTCCAAAAAATAGTCCGACCCATAACCAGCCGGCTTTTATGTAGGCAGCCCGACGAATTGGATCTTTGCGCCAAGCCAGGTTCTCACCCAAAATTGGTCCGAGTATTAATCCTAGTATTGGCAATTTAATTAAATTTAAAAACAGATACAAAGTTCCATATACCACATTGATGATCAACCCTGGCAAATAAAAATTTTCAGCTTTACCTGTTTTAGTAGCAAAGAAAGCACAAATTGCCACACCAAATAAACCAGATAGCGCATGTTGAATTGTGTCTTTTTTAATTAATCTCGCTAATGCTAAGCCCGCTGAAAGAATCAACGCATAAGTAACTGATGGTCTAATCTCTTTTGTTACATAAAATGAAACCATAAAAACTAAGGCTGGAAGGCCCGAGTCAATTAAGCCTCGAGTCCCACCTAGTGCATTTACAACTTTTTCTTTATCATCGCTCATGCTTTTCCAGTCGACCCAAAACCACCAGCACCGCGATCGGTTCCTGGCAAATGAGTAACCTCAACAAACTCCGGATGTTCAACTTTTTGAATAATCAACTGTGCAATTCGGTCACCACGTTTAATTTCAATGGCTTTTGTTAAATCATGATTGATTGCGATTACCTGAATTTCGCCGCGATATGAGGCATCAATAGTTCCGGGGGTATTTACCAATGACATTCCTTGCTTGATCGCCATTCCAGAACGTGGATGTACAAAAGCGGCGTAACCAGGTGGCAATGCGATTGCAATTCCAGTTGGAATTAAGGCGCGCTCCCCCGCAGCCAAAGTAATGTCGATTCGTGAATATAAATCAGCACCGGCATCACCTGGTTTTGCATAACCGGGCAATGGTAGATCTGGATCCAAGCGCGTGATCAATAAATCTTTCATGGGTTTATCTCGAAATCTGGATCAACAAAAGCTAATAATTCCGGATGTGCGCGCACATGTTTTAAATACTCTTCAGGAGCATTTTCTAGGAAATGTGACATGGGCACCACCACAAATAATGCTGCAGCTCTAACAGCAAGTGGGCCATCTGGAGTATTTAACCTTCCTTCAGCATGGGTGTAAACCTTACGACCTACCTGTCCGGAGATTTTGGCAGTGATATGCAAAGTACTACCCATCGGAACTGGTTTAAGAAAATCAGTTTCTAAGCGCGCAGTGACAGCAGGTGAACGAATTAACCACATTAACTTTCCTAACGCTTCATCAAATGCCAGTGATAGCAATCCACCGTGGGCTAATCCCGGTGCGCCTTGATGATCATGAGTGACTGTAAATTCTGCGGTTAAATTCGCGCCTTCACCAGCATGTGCCACTAAATGCAATCCGGTTGGATGTAAGTCGCCACAACCAAAACAATGGCCGAAATGAGATGGGATTTTGGTACCGATCGGTGGCGCTTTTGGATGACGTGGTGGAATCGATGCTCCATCAGGTGGTGTGGTGCTGGCAACACGACTCATAAGCAAGAGGATACCGCTAACGGAGTACCGTGATCTCTATGGCGCCTACTCCAAATAATGATCCCAGCAATAACCCCACCTTTCGTGAGGTCATTTACCCTTCGTTGGCTCCAATTTCATTTGCTTTTTTCCTACTTTCATCAATTGGTGTGATCTTCGCATCAGCATATGGATCCGCGTGGGGCTGGTTTGTAACTTTACTGCTAACAATTTTCATCTCGACTGGTATTTATCGCAGCCGTTTAACTATTGAAGTTAAAGATGGAAAATTATTTGTAGCAGGTGCCAAAATCGAAAAAAAATTTATTGGTCAAGTCACTGCTCTGGATTCTGCCGGAATGAAGTTGTTGCGCGGGCGCGATGCGAACGCAATTGCATTTACCGCAATTAGATTTTGGATTAAAGGTGGAGTTAAAGTTGAAGTAAAGGATGCAAATGATCCGGTGCCTTACTGGTTAATTTCTAGTAAGCACACCGAAAAACTTGTTAGCGCAATTAATAAACTTTAAGCGCACTCACGACATACAGAGGTTGGGCCTTCGCCTTTTGCTAATTGCGAACGGTGATGGACCAAGAAACATCTAGAGCAGGTAAATTCATCTGTTTGCCGAGGCAAAACTCGAACCGTTAACTCTTCGCCGGAAAGATCAGCACCGGGAAGTTCTAGATTTTCAGCAGCTTCTGCTTCATCAATATCAACCTGTCCAGATTTTTTATCAACCTGGCGGGCCTTTAACTCTTCAAGTGATTCCTCATGTAACTCTTCATCAACTTTTCGGGGCGTGTCGTAATCTGTTGCCATGTCGCCCTCCCTCTCATCTCAATCATTTTTCACGAATTTTTCGCTGCTTGCTCTAGTAGTAAACAACGGTGCGAGCCGAATTATGCCTCTCAACTTCAAAAAGGCTTGCATCCGCTGTGCGTGTCCACTCCTGCGCAAATTTAAGAAAGTCGGGTAATTTGCAATCCGCGAGCTGCTTGACGCTCAAAATGCACTTCGCGCTTATCTTTAAACCGCTCTGCCTCGATCTTGGTCTGGTCTAAAAAGAGGGACAACTTGTCGCGATTAGCCTCACCAGCGGCTGAAAGGCCAGTTAGCTCCATTACGCCCCATGCCCGTAATACTGGCTGGACCACTTCTTCTAAATGCAGATCTAGGTCGTAAATTCCGGCGAGCGCAATCTGGACCGATTTACGTCCGAATCCAGGAATTCCATAACCAGGCATTGCAAAGTTAGTAACCACATCAGAGATCGCTTCAACAACTGCATCAGGTTCTAATTCAAGTGCTGCGCCAATTAAATTGCGATAAAAAAGCATATGTAAATTCTCATCCATTGCCACCCGGGTCAACATTGATTCACAAATTGGATCATCCGAGATCCGTCCAGTATTTCGGTGCGAGATACGGGTTGCTAACTCTTGAAAGGTTACATATGCAACGGTGTGCAACATGTCATCTTCATATGGGGTCTGATAACCAACGCTCATATGTGCCATTCGCAGATCTTCTAATTCGATTGGATCTACACCTCGAGTTGCCATTAAGTAATCCCGTAACACAATTCCATGCCTGGCTTCTTCAGCGGTCCAGCGATGAATCCAATTTCCCCACGCGCCATCTTGACCCATTGAGAGAGTGATCTCAGTGTGATAACTCGGCAGGTTATCTTCGGTCAATAAATTTAAAACAAGTGAGTTTTGAGCGACATCGGTCAACCGTGAATCTTTGGCTTCCCAAGCATCACCATTTAATGGACCGGCAAAGGTGCGCCCCTCACTCCATGGCACATACTCATGTGGGTACCAATTTTTTTGGATCGCTAAATGGCGGTCTAACTCTTTGGCAACTACCGGCTCAAGGTCGCGGATTAAGCGAGATTGAATCTTTGGGTCATAGCTGGCCATCACACGCTCCTATCGCCACTTCAAATGCTGGTTACGGAAGAGAAGGTTACGCTACCGTAACCAAGCCCGCACTCCTAGACTCGCTGACATGAAGAGAATCCTGATCGCTGAATGTGGCCAAGAGATCGCCTCCTTTAACCCAGTTCCCAGTGAATTGGACAGTTTCCGGCTCTCGACGCCGGCTGAACTAATACCAGAGCACCAAAATCTAAAAACTGAGATCGGCGGGGCCTTAAATATTTTCAAGGCGCGCAAAGATATTGAGTTAGTGGGGGGATTCGGCGCTCGCTCGATCACTTCAGGGGGAACAACCTCGGCGGCGGCGTGGAAATTCATTTCGGAAAGTTTTCTGGACTCATTAAAAGCTGCCGGAAAAGTGGATGGCGTTTACTTTTCATTGCACGGTGCCATGGGAGCTGTAGGTCAGTTGGATCCAGAAGGGTACCTATTAGTAGAGGCCCGCAAAATATTAGGTGAGGAAGTTCCTATTGTTTCTTCATTTGATTTGCACGGGGTCATCACCGATCCGGTTTTGAAGAATTCAAATGCGATAACTGTTTTCCATACCTATCCTCATATAGATTTATTTGAAACAGGTCAACGCTCGGCCAGGTTGTTGTTAAAAATTATGGAAGAAGGAGCAAGGCCGGTAACCGTACGCGCTCGCATCCCGGCTTTAGTACGTGGTGATGAATTAAAAACAAAAACTGGTTTGTTTGGAAAATGTATGGATGAAGCGATTGCTTTGGAAAATTCTCCTAAAGGCCTTTCGGGGGCAATTTTTATTGGCAACCCCTTTACTGATGTTCCAGATCTTTCATCAAATGTAATTATCTGCACTAATGATGATGAGAAGTTGGCAGTAGATACCGCAACTAAAATCGCAGCAGATTTCTGGAAGGTTCGCGAGCAATTGCAAGCCCATTTAACTTCGGTACCTGATGCAGTTGCGAAAGCATGCGCGGCTAAAAGTGGAACAACCATTTTGGTTGATGCTGCCGATGCCACAAGTTCTGGTGCATGTGGTGATAGCAACGTGGTGCTTTCTGAATTAATCAAGCAAGGTTATGCCGGAACAGTATTAGCTCCATTAACCGATCCAGCCGCAGTGGCTGCTGCATTTAAAGCCGGAGTTGGAAATACAGTCACGACAAAGATTGGTGGTGCACTTGATCCCCGGTACACCCCATTTGAAGTAACTGGAAAAGTTCATCTGTTAAGTGATGGAGAATTTAATAGCGAAGTAGAAGGCGAGCCATGGCACGCTGGAAATTGTGCAGTTCTAAAAGTAAAAAACATCACCTTAGTTTTGATGAGCAAGCCAGTTAGTTTGCACAACCGCTCACTTTTCTATTCTCACGGGCAAAATCCAGAGAAATTTGATTTGGTAATTGTGAAATCACCGCATTGCCAAGATCACATGTACTTAAATTGGGCAACTACATATATAAATGTTGATGCACCTGGAAGTACAAGTGCAAATCTTCCATCTCTAGGTCACACTATTTGTCGCCGGCCAGTCTTCCCACTTGATGCAAATGTTGAGTATGTACCTGAGATAACTGTTTATCGCCGTTAATTTGTCATGAAACGAATATTCATAGCTGAATCTCACCAAGAGGTTGCATCTTTCAATCCGCTTCCTAGTGACTTGGCGAGGTTCCGAATTTCGCAACCAGATGAACTATTTGCCGAGCATGCTAAATCAAAGTGGGAAATCGCTGGGGCACTTAGTGTCTTTAATGAAAGAAGTGACATTAAGTCTGTGCCGGGGTTTGGTTGTCATGCCGTAACTGCTGGCGGGTTAACAACTAGCCAGGCTTGGGAGTACTTATCAGAAAGTTTTTTAAAATCTGTTCGTGATGCCGGGGATATAAATGGTATTTACTTGATGCTGCACGGAGCGATGGCTTCAATTGACGAATTAGAAACGGACGGTTATCTACTAAGAGAAACTCGTAAAATAGTTGGTGAAGATGTTCCCATCGTTGCATCCTTTGATTTGCATGGCATTCTTACCGAAGAAATTATGAAGCATTGCAACGCAGTAACGGTTTATCACACCTACCCACATACAGATCAGTACTCAACAGGTGTGCGCTCAGCTAAAATACTACTTGGAATTTTAGATAAAAAAATAAAGCCAGTAATGGTTCGGGCAAGAATTCCAGCACTTGTTCGTGGTGATGAATTAATAACAAAAAGTGGCATTTTTGGAAATTTAGTTGCAAAAACTATTACAGTTGAAAATTCTAAATCCGGTCTATCAGGCGGAATTTTCATTGGAAATCCTTTTACTGATGTTCCAGATTTGTCATCGAGTGTAATCATCTGTACTAATGATGATGAAAATTTAGCCGTCACTTCAGCAACAGAGGTTGCCCAAGATTTTTGGGACGTGCGCGAAAAATTACAAGCTCAATTAACCCCTTTAGCACAGGCTGTTCAAATGGCATGCGACGCCAAGATCGGAACAACCATTTTGGTTGATGCTGCCGATGCCACAAGTTCCGGAGCTAGTGGGGATAGCAACGCAGTTCTCATCGAATTAGTGAAGCAAAATTATCACGGAACCGTGCTTGTTCCGATTGTGGATGCCCCAGCAGTAAGTGAGGCATTTAAAATTGGAGTAGGAGGTAATTTCAACTATCAAATTGGTGGAACCATCGACACACGATTTAAACCGTTCCAAATATCAGGAAAAGTACGGATGCTTAGTGATGGAAATGTTATAAATGAAGCAGAGAAAGAGCCTTGGCCCGCCGGGGATTGTGCAATTATCCAATTTGGAAAAATGAGTATCGTCATTAGTAGCAAGCCGGTTAATTTACATAACCGTTCGCTATTTTTTGCTCATGGTTTATTTCCTGAAAACTTTGATTTGGTAATTGTTAAGTCACCGCATTGCCAAGATCACATGTATAAAAGTTGGGCAACTACATATATAAATGTTGATGCTCCAGGAAGTACAAGTGCAAATCTTCCATCTCTAGGTCACACTATTTGTCGCCGGCCAGTCTTCCCACTTGATGCAAATGTTGAGTATGTACCTGAGATAACTGTTTATCGCCGTTAATTTAAAAGTTTAAGCAGATTTGCATGAAGATGTGGCCCGGCCGCAATAGTAAAACTCTCATCTGCGGGGTCACCGCTTAAATTACTTAACGTTGCACCCGCTTCTGTTGCGATTAATCCCCCTGCTGCTAAATCCCACGGCTTTAAACCAATCTCAAAAAATCCGTCAACCACACCTTGGGCCACAAAACATAAATCAACTGCTGCTGCACCGAATCTTCTGATGTCGCGAACTTCGGGAATTAATTTTGCAAATTTTGCACCTTGTTCACGCCGGGTTTCCCTTGAATATGAAAATCCAGTTGCAAGTAGCGCTTGAGATAACTCAATTGGATTATTTACTTTAATTTTTTGTGGTTGGCCGCTATTGATCGCAACAAATGCGCCACCGCCCAGGGTTGCACTCCAAATTGTTCCACCGGCTAGTAGCGGTGCATAGACAACACCAGCAACAGATTGACCATCGATTTGGGCGCCGATACTTACATTCCAGCCAGGTAATCCGTAGAGATAATTAACAGTTCCATCAATCGGATCTATCACCCAAGTAACTCCAGATTTGCTTACTACGTCAGCTCCTTCTTCACCCAGCAATCCATCTGCTGGTCGAAGTTGAGCAAGCATCGAAGTTATCAGCGCCTCACTTGCCAGGTCCATCTGGGTTACGACATCAACCTCACTTGATTTGGTGCTCACTTCAAGGTTGGCCGGGCGATCAAGCAGCAACTCCCCAGCGGCTAAAGCCACTTTTTCGGCAATCTGCACAAGTTCGAGGTAATTCATCCCTATATCCAATCACTTTTAGGAGATCTGCCTATTGATCTACCGGCTTTTCTATTTACAGATGGCTAGGCTTACCCGCATGGATAAAGAGCTGCGGATACTTTCCGAAGATGATGGGTGGATCACCCTCGCTGACGATAGTGGAAATCATTATCGCGCTCGCAAGCGGGAAAGTTCTTTACATCAACCACATTTAACTGCTGTTATAACAGATTCGCCCTTAAGTATTAAAGAGATTCAAGCCAGACTTCGTGGTGGCGAAACCGCCGAAGAGTTAGCTGCGACAACCGGAACTCCAATTGAAAAAATTGAGCGATTTGCTGGACCAATTATTCATGAACGTAATCACATCATCTCGCGTGCACTAGATACTGAGATTAAACGCAGTAGAAGCGGTGGAGTACTTGGTGATGTAGTTGTTGAACGTCTTGGCGCCCGGGGTGTTGATCCAAATAATCTTGATTGGAGCGCATACCGCCGCGAAGATGGAGTTTGGACAGTTAATCTTTCTTACCCAACCCGTGAGGGACATGCCAGCGCGGAATGGGTTTTAGATTTAACGCGCGGAACTTTAGCTGCTGAAGATGATGGTGCTCGTTGGATTTCCGGAGATGATCGTGCTCCAGCCGAAAAAGTAAAAGCCCAACTTCCGGCTGATTTTGGAAGTGATCGGGCAGATTTTCAAACTCGCCCGGCACGTGAGGTACTTGAAAGTCGAGAAAATCGTGAGAGCCGAGAAATTCGTGACGCTCCACGACTTTCAGTTATTCGCGAAGAGGTTGAACCAAACTCTGATGCCAGTGCAGATGGTGTGACCGGCCGGGCAAAGGTTCCAACTTGGGATGAGATTATGTTTGGAAAAAAGAGCGACGATTAATTTAGGTGGCTCAAAAAAGGAATTAACCGTTCTTCATCGCTAAGCGCTCCATGATGACCAACCATTGCAGATTCTTGAACTGCGCGTGCTGGCTCGATAAGTGTTACATCTGAATTAGCAATCAAAATTAAATCACCCATCCGATCTAGTGATTGTGCCGAATTCACTTTCCCAAATAATTGCGTATCCACTGCTTCTTGCTTACTAATAACTTGTGCTAAATCACCAAGTGCATCTTTCCACCGTGCCGATGCATCTTGTATTGCATACTGATGTAAATAAATATGTCTGGCCCGAGGCTCTCCCCCAAGTAATGCCACTTCATCACTTAAATGATTCAAAATAACTGGCTGTTCGCTATTTACCATTCCATGATCGGCAGTAACCCATAATCTGGTGCCGGCTGGTAGATCTGAAATTAACTGCCCAACAAAATGATCGATTGCCGAAAGCGCGGTAATCCATGAATCAGATCCCACTCCATCTTTATGGCCGGCTACATCCACCTCATTTGAATATAAGTAGACAAATGCCGGGGCTTCTTTTAATGCATTTTGTAATTCATAACGCATTGCATCAAAATTATTTGCACCTCTAAAAGTGGCACCCCGTAAAACAGCTTCAGTAAATCCACTGCCTTCATAACGAGCAGCGGAAATATTTGAAACATTTATACCGGCTTGCATCGCACGTTCAAAGAGGGTTGGCGTTGGTTGCCAAGTACGTGCATCAACTCGGGCATCCCATTTAAGGGCGTTTAATAATCGATTATCACTATAAGGAATTCGCACGGTGTAACCCAGCATTCCGTGCTCTCCTGGAAGTGATCCCAAACCAATGGAGGAAATACTTGTAGCCGTCGTGGCCGGAAATGCTGTTTGCATTTGAAAAGATGAATTCATAGCACTCAAATTTGGTGCGAAGTCGCGATATTTTTCTAAGGCTAATAAACCCAATCCGTCGATTAAATAAAGAATTTCGCGCGCCCCGTCAGATTTCGCAAGACCCAATGAGTTTTCAGTATTAAGACCCAATGTATTAAAGATCGAGGGGGTGATCTGCCACAAAGATTTATTCATTAGATTCACTTTACAACAATCGATAAGAATTCCCTTCTTGCGCGTGGCAAGCGCGTAAAAGCCAGGTATTCAAGAGAGAATTGTCGTCATGCCTCCTGCAAAAACCAAGAGCTCTAGAGCCAGTAAACCCAGACAACCAACCCTTCCACCAGGGCCAGGCAAGATCGTTGATATTGATGTCTTTAGTGAGATGTCAGAATCCTTTTTGGAGTACGCCTACTCAGTTATCTATGCGCGCGCCCTTCCTGATGCCCGCGACGGTTTGAAACCAGTACACCGCCGGATCTTGCACCAGATGTCAGAGATGGGACTTCGCCCAGATCGTGGGCATGTAAAGAGCGCTCGTGTTGTTGGCGAAGTCATGGGAAAGTTGCACCCACACGGCGATACCGCAATTTATGACGCATTAGTGCGAATGGCCCAACCCTTTTCAATGCGTTTAACGATGATTGATGGACATGGAAACTTTGGATCACTTGATGCCGGTCCTGCTGCGATGCGTTACACCGAAGCTCGTCTTGGTGCAGCAGCGATGGCGATGGTTGGTGAAAGCGATGAAGATACTGTTGATTTTTCGGGCAACTATGACGGGCAGATTCAAGAGCCACGGGTATTACCTTCTGCTTTGCCAAACTTATTAATAAATGGCGCAACTGGAATCGCTGTTGGTATGGCCACCAATATGGCCCCGCACAACGTCGGTGAAATGGTTGCTGCGACATGTGCATTAATCGAAAACCCAAATGCAACTTTGAAATCTTTAATGAAGTTAGCGCCAGGTCCTGATTTTCCAACCGGTGGGCAAATCGTTGAACAAGAAGGAATCTTAGAAGCGTATGAAACCGGACGGGGCTCTTTCAAAATTAGAGCAACCGTAACTATGGAAAAAGTTAGTGCCCGCCGACAAGGAATTGTGGTTACTGAATTGCCATACAACACCGGGCCGGAAAAAGTAGTTGAGAAGATCGCTGATTTAGTTAAGGCGAAGAAGATTCAAGGCATCTCAGACATTATTGATCTATCAGATGGCCAACATGGAACCCGGATCGTCATTGAAGCCAAAACTGGATATGACACCCAAGATATCTTGAATGATCTTTACCGATTGACCCCAATGGAAGAAACTTTTTCGATAAATGCCGTTGCCCTAGTAAATGGTCAACCAAAAACCTTGTCTTTAAAGGAGTTATTGCAGGTTTATATTGATCATCGAATCAGCGTGGTAACCCGTAGATCAAAGTACCGCCGCTTAAAAGCCACCGACAGATTACATATTGTTGAAGGTTTGTTGCGGGCGATCATCGATATCGACAAAATCATCAAGTTGATTCGCGAAAGTGACGATGCTGATGCTGCCAGAAAGAAGTTGATCGCTACTTACAAATTATCCGAGATTCAAGCAAATTTTATTTTAGATATGCCATTACGGCGCCTCACTAAATTTTCACGGATTGAACTTGAAGGTGAAGAGAAAGATTTGAAGGGCATTATTTCCACATTGAACAAGTTACTTAAAGATCCAGAAGCGGTTCGCAACGCAGTTGCTGATGAATTAAAAGCACAGGCAAAGATCTTTGCAACTCCACGGAAAACCAGATTAGGCGTTAAGTAGGCGAGCCCGTCCGACCGCTTTAAAAAGTAGAAAAGCAACTGGCAAAGTTACTAATGCGCACAGCCATCCGTAACTTGAAAAAGCAATAATCAAACCAGCAATCGCTCCGCCAAGAGCGCCACCGCCATTCATCAATAAATCAGATAAACCTTGCGAGGCGGCTTTGCCCTCTAATGGAACAGATTCGGCCAATAGCGTGGAGCCGGCAATCATCGTCATCGACCATCCCAAGCCAAGTAAAAATAATCCAATTCCCAATTGAAAAACTGCATCTGCATACGCCAGACCTGAGACAAGTGCTGCCAAAAGTAAAATCAACGCACCTAAAATTATGGTTTTCTCGCGGCCGATTTGGTCAGTTAATTTTCCAATCAATGGCGAAAAGGCGAACATGCCGAGCACATGCACACTAATTACTAATCCGATTAGTCGCAATGCCACATCAACGTGTCCCATATGAACCGGAGTCATCACCATGATGGTCACCATTGCGATATGGCCGATCACAACAGAAGTTAAACCAAGCAAAGCTTTGGGTTCTGATCTAACAATTTTAAAAGCGGTTCGAGTTTTCACCGCTTTTTGGTCAGTATCTATATTCGCCTCAGTTCGAGCAAGCAAGTACGGATCTGGTTTTAAAAAGATCAAGATTAAAGTTGCTGCAAGAATCAAAGTAACTACTGCTATCAGGTACGGCCCAACAAGTCTGGGAAAGCCAAGTGATTCGGCCAGCACTCCAGCGGGTTCCATTAAATTCGGCCCTAATACTGAACCAACTGTTGATGCCCAAACTACAAAGGAGAGATCTCTGGCCCGGTTTTCATCAGTTGCTAAATCAATTGCGCCGAATCTGGCTTGATACCCAGCCGCAGATGCGCCACCAATCATCGCAGCGCCAAGCAAAATCATAAAAAATAAATTATTTATTCCGCCAATCAATGCGCAAGTTGCCCCTAAAGCACCTACTAAATATCCGGTGCTTAACGCTCTGCGCCTGCCTCCAAGTGCGGTCCATTTGGCTAATGGCAATGCTAAAAGTGCTGCACCAACAACAGTTGCTGTTTGTACTAAACCAGCAAGTGCATCTGAGCCAGTTATTTGGACAACTAATAGTGAACCAGCGGCAAAAGTTCCAGTGACACCTAACCCGGAGAGAGTTTGTGCACCGGAGAGGACCCGTAAACTTTTCTTTTGGATTACCGCAATCTCTGTTTGTCCTAAGTGATTGCTACTCATTCTTAAACGTCGATACGTTCTAAATCAATCTGATTAGTGCCGATGAAATCTCTGCGGGGAGCAACTTCATTTCCCATCAACAATTCAAAAATCTCTTCGGCTTTTGCGGCATCTTTAATAGTAATTCGGCGAAGGGTGCGTTTAGTTGGATCCATTGTGGTTTCCCGCAATTGATCAGCATCCATTTCACCTAAGCCTTTATACCGTTGGATGGGTTCGCGCCAACGCTTTCCATCTTTTTCTAAACTCTTTAGATGTTTTCGCATCTCATCATCTGAGTAGGTGTACTGGAAATCTCCACGCTTGGCGCCAACCATCTCGATTCGGTGCAATGGAGGAACTGCTGCGAATACCCGGCCATCATCAATGAGTGGACGCATATAACGAAAGAGCAAAGTTAGTAATAAACAGCGGATATGTGCACCGTCGACATCAGCATCAGACATCAAAATGATCCGACCATAACGAGCTTGATCCAAATCAAATGATCTGCCGGAGCCCGCTCCGATTACTTGAATGATTGATGCGCATTCTGAGTTATCAAGCATCTCCGACAGTGAGGCTTTTTGAACATTTAAAATCTTGCCGCGGATTGGTAATAAAGCTTGGAACTCAGAGTTACGTGCTGATTTTGCGGTACCTAGTGCTGAGTCGCCCTCAACAATAAACAGTTCAGTATGTTCAACCTCATCGGAACGACAATCTGAGAGTTTGGCTGGAAGTGAAGATGATTCCAGCGCATTTTTGCGGCGTTGCACATCTTTATGTGCACGTACTGAAACTCGAGTTTTTGCGGCCCCGGCAACTTTTTCTAAAATCAAACGAGACTGGACTTTACTGCCACGGGCGGCGAAATATCGGGTAAGTTCTTTTGAAATAACCGCAGCAACAATTTTGGTAGCAGCAGCAGTCCCTAAAATCTCTTTAGTCTGCCCTTCAAACTGTGGTTCAGACATTCGTACCGTAACAACAGAGGTAAGCCCTTCGAGCACATCATCTTTAATTACATCTGGATCACTTGCTTTGGTAATCCGGGAAGATTTTAGAGTTTCATTAAATACTTTTGTAATCGAACGTTCAAAGCCGGC
>CAFBLI010000006.1_pt1 | contig 22215 bp, 23 predicted proteins | sample 7268111 | NCBI WGS metagenome assembly CAFBLI01 (sample SAMEA6814026, study PRJEB35770) | freshwater metagenome | biome: Freshwater; feature: Freshwater reservoir; material: water | place: Czech Republic | collected 2016-04-20 | depth 30m m | reverse complement strand
GTCTTGATCAGGGTCGCACCTGAGATATCGGCGCCAGTGAGATTTGCAAAAAGTAACTCGAACGAAGCGCCGCAAGTAAGTTTCTTACATGTTTGATTAAATTTCGCACTCGTCAGATTCGCGTTTGTTAATTTTGCATTTGTTAAGTTCGCACCTGCAAAATCCAAACTCTTAAGATCTAGGCCAGATAAATCTGCACCTGAGAGGTTTGTCTTAACGAAGTTCACCTTTGTCAATGTTGCTCCGGTAAAAATGGCATTAGAAAGATTGGCACTCGAAAGATTCGCCCCGGAAAGGTTGACCCCTGATAGATCAACTCCATTTAAGTCACAGCCAGACCAATTGACCTTAGGCGCAGCTGCCGCGGTGCAACTACCACTTGCTGGGGCCGCAATAGCCGAACTCGATCCTGCAAAAAGAGCAGTCGCGGCTAGAAGGGCACTCCCACTCAGGAGGGCTATTGATCGTCTATTTGCCATGCCTTAACTGTAACCAATTCAAGAGAAATTCCTCATTTAGGAATAGGGGAAATCCTAAAAATTAACTTCTAGTGAATTTAGGCAGATGAAGGTTGAAGTAAATCGAAACAAATCTTGTGATAACTACGGCTGCTCCCCCGATAAAAACCGCAACTGTTTGCGAAATCTCAAATTGATGTAATGCAACAAAGAAAATTGATCCGATCAAAGACGAGGTCCCGATAGTTTCGCGGTGAAGTAACACTGGTTCTATTTGGCAAAGCAGATCTCGTAATAGGCCACCAGTAACAGCAGTTACTACACCAAGCATGATTGCGCCAAACCAAGTGACATCCATTTCAAATGCAAGTTGCGCTCCAGAAATAGTTGCCACAGCTAAACCAAAAGTATCCATTATTAGTAGTGATTTACTTACATGTGTTACGCGTCGAAAAACAAGTGTGATGACTACAGCTGTGATAACACTCGCGATAATCCATGGATCAACTATCCAAATTGGTCGAACGCCCAATAAAACATTTCGCAAGGTTCCACCTGATACCGATGCGATCGCTGCGACAAAAGCAATGCCGCCATAATCCAACCCTTTATCAGCGGCTACACGCGCTCCCACAAGCGCGAAGACGAAGGTAGAAATCAGGTCTAAAGCGTGCAGAAGGGACATGGTTAAAGGATAAGGGTTAGCGCGAACTTTACTTTGTACCCACTACTCGCTTTGCGGTAAGTGAAATTATCAAAGCCAGTATCGCTGGAATGAACATCGCTATTCGTAAAGTTAATTGATCGGCAACAAAACCCAGAAGTGGCGGCCCGAGCACGAAGCCAAAGTAAGCAACACCAGTTACCAGTGCCACGCTTTCGGCCGCAGAAATCTGACCTGAGAACTCATTATTCGCTAACTCTCCGCAAACGCTGATAATCATCGGGATTACAGTCGCCACGCCTGCGCCGAGCAAAATCCATCCGATTATTACTCCATAAACATTTCCGGCACTTAACCCGAGAATCAATCCCCCGCCAGCTAAAGCCCCTGACCAAGTCAATAACTTCGCTATTCCAAATTTATTCGCAAACCAATCACCAGATAGCCGGCCACTGACCATCATGACTGAAAACAAAATATAAGGAAGGGTCGCCACAAATGGCGAAGCGTGAAAAGTTTCCCGCGCCAAAACTCCACCCCAATCACTTGCCGCACCTTCACAGATAGCCCCACCTAAACCGAATAAACCTAAAATGATTAATTTACGCGGACGTTTATTTGGTTTCTGGTCACGGAATACTTCGTGACGATCTGCGCTCCCTGGTAAAAACCAATCCTTAGTTATGAGTGAGATTATTAAAATAATTATGCCGATTGTAAAAGCATGAATTCGTGGCGAGATTCCTAAATTTGCAAAAACTCCACCAATCGCTCCCCCGCTTAAGCCACCTAATGACCACATCGCATGAAATTTGCTCATTACGCGTTTCTTAGCAAGGTGTTCTAAAGCTGATGCGTGCGAGTTCATCGAGAGATCATGTATTGATGAAACAAATCCGAAAATAAATAATGAAAGCCAAAACCATTGCAGACTAAGCAGCAACCCAACCAGTGGCACCCCAAGGATCAATATGAAGGATCCGTATTTAGTTATCGGACCACTGCCATATTTCGCGGCTAATTTACTTGTAGGTCTGAGAGCCGCCAGCACCCCAACTGAAGCGCAGAAAAGTGAGGTGCCAAGCAAACTATTTGAAATGTTCAGAATATTTTTGAAATCTGGGATTCGAGATATAAAAGTACCTACCGAAAACCCATTAAGTAAAAATGCTATTAATGTCGCATTTCGCGCTTTCCGATATCCGTCATTTTCTAGCATTGTTCTAGTCTATCTATTCAGCTATTCAGCTATTCAGCTATTCAGCTATTCAGCTATTCAGCTATTCAGCTATTCAGCTATTCAGTGTAATTAATAATGCCTAAGCACATTTCATCTCGAGTGCCTTCTCCCCACACAATATAATTTGGGGACAAATCCTTATACATCGGCAAAAGGGAACGTAAATTAACGTCATACGTACAACTAATTGAGATGGTATCTCCGATTTTTGCATCGATAGGAGTAGGCAGCCAATCAGTTGTTTGGTTATCGAAATTCCATGGAGAGCGATCTGAAAGATTTGTTTTGACTTTTGTACTTCCATTGGTGAGCCAGATGTTAATTTTTGTGCCCAATTGATGCATGTGTGGGGTTGATCCATAGATTTTGCGGTTAGAAGTTATCTTTTGCGTGCACTCTGAAATTGGAAAGGCAACTGGATTGCGTGGATCTTTGCCGCAGATAGATAGCAGACCTAGTTCCTGCAACGCAGCTTTCTCTGATGTTCGCTTTGTTAAATCACTCAACGCCGCCGCACGACTGCATAAGGGACCGGATTCTTTAGGGCCGCATGCCACCTCTATAGGTGCAGCGATCAACATTGTTTTTAATTCATTTACGGCGGCAGCAGCTTTTGAGTATTCAATCTTGGTAGTAACCAAATTGGTTTTGTCAGCTGGATCAGAATGACCCGACATGACCATAAAATGTGATTGCAAAATAAATTGATCTCCGACCGAAAATTTCATTCCAGTTCCGTTTGGATAGGCTTTTAAATTGCCGCCAGGTGCCCAAAAAGTAATCCAGCTTGACGCTGATGCACCAGCAAAAGCACTTGTCCCTGGTAATCCAATGTCACCAAAACACGGCCAGCCAGGCGTCTGACTCTCCTGATCAAGTTTCTGAGTAGCCGCAACGCTTGTTGCAGCTAACCGATAAAGAATTCCGTGATGAGAAACTTTTAAGTTTCCAGGAGTAATCGTTACCGACGCAAGAAAAGTATCTTCAGTGAATTTTGGATCTAAAAGAAAGCAGCGGTACTCATCACTTCCACCATCAGGTGGTTTCGGAAGATACTCAGGAGTTGTAAGTGCAGCTCCAGTTTTGCCAGTGCTTTCTGATTGGGATGGGGTTGCTGTAGGCGTTGAACTCGCGCTTGGCTTAGCGGATGCGGCAGGTTCAGCTGGCATATCTGGCATGACCATGCGGTTGCGATTCTTTTGCCAAGTTAATTTGTTCCCAGATTTTGAGCATTTGTAATTAACGCCTTTAATTAAGGTTGTTGCTTTTTCTTTTGGACACACTCCCCCAGCTTTAGCTGTTGCTGAATTTGCGAACTGCGCATGGGTAGTAGAAAACAGAAAAAGAGTGAGCGTTAATGATGTAATTACTTTGGAGCGCATTTGGTAACTAAAAACTAATTAATAACCGCGTATAGAACTAACAAAACTCCCAATGCAGCGATGACAATCTGACTGCTCTTTCCAAGTAATAACTTAGAAATACTTGGGATCCAGGTCGCCGCTATAAGCAATACACCTGGGACAACAATAAGAAGTGAATTTTTAAGGACGTCGCTTTGCCCAGTTTGATAGCGCAAATTAATTAAACCGACCGCGAGCAGTAAATACCCACCCATTCGGTAATTGTTGATCAAATTACTTCTCATTTCCTAAGTCTAGGGAATAAGTAAAGGGTGCCGAATCATCGACACCCTTTACTTGACATTACCTGGCTTACAGGTCGATCAGTTAATTAGTGATCTTCCTTCATGCCTTCTGCAATTGACTTCATGCGAGCGATCTTCAAGATTGTTAGACCGAATACGCACTTTGCCAAGATGTCAGCGATTGTGTAACCAACCTGGACACCAACGAATTGTTGTGCAGTTGCATCTCCACCCATACCTAGGATGTAAGAAACTGGGTAAACGCCCCATGTAGCGATCAATAGCAAGCGCAAACGACCTACGGTCTCTGCAACTCCTGCTGGCTGACGCTCCAATGACTTTCCAAGTTCTACGAACAATACGTAGAGGATGTAAAGGAATGGAAGGGTTGATAGAACACCGTATAGAACTTGGGTGTTCTGATCATTTGAGATCTCGCCTGGGTAGCCAAGTGCGATCATCGCTGCTGATGCAGGAACAAGTCGAGTAATAAGTGACTTAGAAACTTCCTTTGCAAGAGCCAAAACAGCAATTACTTCAACTAGAAGTAGTGGCACTGTTAATAGCCAGTCAACATAACGATATGCCTCGTTGAATGAACCCTCGTCGCCAGAAATGTTTACTGACATCGTTGTTGAAGCTTCACCAAATGAGTTGAAGATTCTCCAGTAGTGGTAGCCAGCAATGAAGGTAACCATTGAAGACATAACTAGGGCATTACGGTACTTAGGAAGTACTCGCGCCTGTGACACCAAGGTGTAGACAGTACAAGCGAGCATTGAGATTAAACCAAATGAAAAAATGTTGTAAACAAGATTCCATTGGTTCGAGTCGAGTTTTACCATGTAACTATTCCTCCATGGGATTTAGTTATCCATGAGCTTTTTAGCCCTTGGAGCCAACTTCCAATGGAAACCTCGAGGCCTTCCACAGGCGGATTGACATCAAAATTATGAGGGAACAAAAGACAAAGTTCTAGTTCAAATTCAAAAAAACTGAGAATTTTCACAGGCAAGATGAAACCTTTTATGTATCAATTAAAACCGCAGGTCAATCCCTATAAAATAAAAGTGATAGTGCGCTCCGTTATTTTTCCGACACGGCTAATGTGCGGATTTGTCCCTTTGGTACTGCATTACAAAACCAAAGATACTGATCAGTAACCCGGCGACCGCCATAATTGTCAACCACCAACCAAGTAAGACCCCTAACCCGGCCAGGGTCATAAAAAAGCCCACCAGTAAAGGCCACCATGAATGTGGACTAAAAAATCCTAACTCTCCAGCACGATCTGCGATTTCACCCTCGAGGTTATCTTCCGGTAAAAAACCATCGGTACGGCGATCGATAACCAAAAAATAAAACCCTAGTAACAGGGCCAGTAAAGTACTTAATAAAATCGCTAGCGAACCAACTATTTCACCAGATAATTTGAAGTAAATAAGATCAACAATTGCGTAAAAAGCTGCAATTCCTAGAAAGAACTTCCAACCAAACTTCATTTGTGCCCACCATGATTTGCCGCGTTGCGCGCTTCCGCTTCCGCAACTTCAGGATGATGCAAATCAAAAGCCGGACGCTCGCTTCTGATTCTTGGAATACTTGTGAAGTTGTGGCGTGGTGGTGGACATGAAGTTGCCCATTCAAGTGATCCCCCATAACCCCAAGGATCATCCACTCCGACTAACGGTGCTTTCCGAGTAATCCAGACGTTTATAAAGAATGGAATATTAGAGAAAGCCAATAGGAATGCACCTACAGTTGAAATCATATTCATTCCAGTAAATCCATCGGTCGCTAAGTAATCTGCGTATCGACGTGGCATTCCAACAATTCCCAACCAGTGCTGGATCAAGAAGGTAATGTGAAAACCGAAGAATAATGTCCAAAAATGGATTTTGCCTAGTGGTTCATTGAGCATTCTTCCGGTCATTTTTGGCCACCAGAAATAGAATCCCCCGAACATTGCAAAGACCACAGTTCCAAAGATCACATAATGGAAATGCGCTACAACGAAGTAGGAAGCAGAGACTGCGAAATCAAGTGGAGGGCTGGCCAAGATAATTCCGGTAATTCCACCAAATAAGAAAGTAATTAAAAATCCAAGTACCCATAACATCGGCGTATCAAATGAAACTGACCCGCCCCACATTGTTCCAATCCAGTTGAAGAATTTAACCCCCGTTGGCACTCCAATTAAAAATGTCATAAAGGAGAAAAACGGTAGGAGTACTTGACCAGTTGCATAAAGATGATGAGCCCAAACTGCAACTGAAAGTGCAGAGATCGCAATTGTCGCGGCAACCAAACCTTTATAGCCAAAGACCGGACTACGGCTGAAGACTGGCAAAATCTCAGTAACGATGCCGAAAAACGGAAGAGCCAAAATATAAACCTCTGGGTGACCAAAAAACCAGAAGAGGTGTTGCCAGAGCATCGCTCCGCCAGTTTCGGCGTCAAAAATATGTGCACCGAAACGTCGGTCAGCTTCTAAACCTAAAAGGGCTGCAGCGAAAGGTGGAAATGCTAAAAGAACTAGGACTGAGGTGAGTAAAACATTCCAAGTAAATATCGGCATCCGAAACATCGTCATGCCTGGTGCTCTCATACAAAGAATTGTGGTGATGAAATTTACGCCACCAAGAATTGTGCCGATGCCGCTGACTGCTAATCCCATAACCCATAAATCACTACCAAGACCTGGTGAAAATTCAGTGCTTGAAAGTGGTGCGTAAGCGGTCCATCCAAAAGATGCAGCACCCCCTGGAGTGAGAAAACCAGCTGTAGCCATCAATGCGCCAAATATGTAGAGCCAATAAGAGAGCATATTCATACGTGGGAAAGCCACATCAGCAGCACCAATTTGCAGCGGCATAATTACATTGGCAAAACCGACAAATAGCGGTGTTGCAAACATCAGCAACATAATGGTTCCGTGCATTGTAAATAATTGGTTGTACTGCTCAACACTTAAAAATTGCAAACCTGGGCGGGCTAATTCAGCGCGCATAATTAAAGCAAGTAATCCACCAAATAAAAACCACGCAAAAGTTGTTATTAGGTAAAGGTGACCAATTCTTTTGTGATCAGTAGTGGTCACCCAACCGACAATAGCGCGGCCCTTATTGCCCGGTTTCAAAACAGAGTTAGCTGATTCATCATTTAATGCAATTGGTTGGGCGTAAGTGGTCATGCCGCACTCCCCTTCAGAGAGTTAACGTAATTTTGGTACTCAACTGGAGTTACTACTTTTACGATAAAGAGCATCTGTGAGTGATTACGACCACAGAGAATATTACAACGGCCTGGATATGAACCTAATTTATTTGCGGTGAATTCGAATTGATTTTGTGCCCCAGGTAAGTTTTGCATTTGCATCATAAATGCTGGTACCCAAAAACCATGTACTACATCACTTGCGGTTAAAGTTAAACGAACACGTTCACCCTGAGGTACATAAAGTGTTGGTGGTGCTTTAGGAGTTCCGGTCACAGTCGCATCATTAGCATCTTTATAGGAGAACTGCCAAGACCATTGAAACCCATTTACTTTTATTTCATGCATCGCAACCGTTGATGGTGAGATTTTAATAATCGCTGATTCGTCGCGAGCTGTGAAGTAGAAAAGTACTGCCACAATCAAAAATGGGATTACGGTATAAACAAGTTCAAGTGGAACGTGGTAGCTAACCTGTGGCGGCAAATCGTCATCAATTCGGCGAAACTTAAAAGCCGCCCACAAAATTAATCCAACTGTAAATGCGCCGACAACAAAAGCTGCGATCCAAGCCCCTTGCCAAAGATTGAGTGATCGATCGTTGATATCAGTTACATTTCTGGGAAATCCCAAAGCCGGTAACTCTGCACTTGAGCAACTTGTGAGTATGAATCCAATAGCTAGGAGTGATAAGGGTGATAAAGGTGGAGCAAAACGAAAGGTTTTGCGCTTGATTGCTCGGCTTGGAAGAGGCACTCCGCAAGGATAGTGCCCGACTTCGCATGATTTGCAGCAGGCAGTAGCGTTCTCCTCGTGGGGATCATCACAGCGGGAAAATATGAGGGGCAACACCCCATACACCCGAAAGCGCGCCAAATCTTGCTTGATGCCTTTGACCAGGGATGGGCTGATCCGACTCAAATCTCGAGCCAAGGTCGTCAAGCCCAAGCGCTTTTGGATCAAGCACGAGAATCGATTGCGAAATCTTTGGGCCTTAAAGTTGATGAGATTGAACTTTGGGGCGAGCCAGAACTGATCTCACCGATTGCCATTTGGGGGGCGCCCGGCTTCGGGGTTTCACCATTTATATACGGTGCGACTGAGCGATCTGAAATTATCGGCATGCGGGGTAAATCAAAACAATTTTTTGAGATATCAGTAGATATTGATGGAGCGATTGATTTGGAACTTTTAACGCAAACTTTGCAACCTAATTCAATTGTCGCAATCCAAAGTGCGAATATCGAGACCGGTGTTATTCAAAATATTAAGGCGATCGCTAAAGCGGTCGTCGCCCAAAATGCGCACCTACATATAGATGCAACTGCTTCCGGTGCCAGATTTGTAAAGCCTTCGTATTGGTCAACTTTGCATTTTGATGCGCGTTCTTGGAATGGGCCTTCCGGGGTAGGAGTATTTGCGCTAAAAAATGGGGCACGGTGGTCTAATCCACTTCCGCACACCAGACCAACTCGGGCTCCAAATAGCTTTTCAATTCCATTAGCACTCGCCGCAGCAAGTGCACTTGAACATTGGATTGCCGATGAAGCCGCAAACTCGACTCGGTTAAAATCTTTAATTGAACGGGTTCGCAATCATGTTAAACAAACTATTTCTGATGTTGATATCGCCGGAAATGCGGAATCGACTTTGCCAAATATTATTTCTCTATCCTTCTTAAATGTATCAAGTGAGCAATTAGTAGCCGAACTTGAAATCGAAGGGTTCTCAGTTGCCTCAGGTTCTGCTTGTGTGGCATCCGCTTTGGAACCAAGTCATGTACTTAAAGCTATGGGATTGTTAACTCATGGCAATATGCGCATCAACTTGAATCATGATGTGCAAGATGGCGAGATAACTAAATTGTTGGCACTTCTTCCGGGCATAATTTCAAAGTTACGTGAAAATTAAAATGGCTTTTGAGCTGGATTGTCGTGGCAAGAGATGCCCGCTGCCGATTATTGAGTTGAGCAAAAAAATCAAAGAATCTGAGTTAGGCCAGGAAGTGCTGCTAATTTCAGATGATCCGGCAACCGCAGCTGATCTAACCGCTTGGGCTCGAATGACCGGAAATGAATTTAAAGTTATTTCGGCAGATAATTTTTTAATTACAAAATCTAATTAATACTTACTGAAAAATAGCGGCTAATTCTGAAGCAGCGCTTTGACCATAAGCTGTTTCAAAACGCGATACAAATTCTGCTGTAGTGAATCGGTACTCCTGAGTGCCTTTTGTTTCTACAACATAAGTCGCCAACATCGCACCGACTTGACCACACCGTTCTAATGAAAGCTTGTGGCTTAATCCGGTCAGAAAACCGGCCCGGAAAGCATCTCCAACACCTGTTGGATCAACTTTGGCATTCTCTTTTGGTACTGAGATGTCAATTGGGGCAAAGTTTTTCGAATCAATCCGCGCACCTTTGGAACCTCTAGTGATAACCCGCATCTCAACGCGATCCAGAACTTCCGCTTCGCTCCAACCAGTTTTCTGCAACGCTAAAGCCATCTCATACTCATTTAAAAATAAATACTTTGCTCCATCAATTAAAGTTTTAATTACTTCACCATCTAAGCGCGCTAATTGTTGTGAAGGATCAGCCGCAAAATCCACACCACGGTGGCGGCACTCCTCCGTATGTCGGACCATTGCATCTGGGTTATCTGGAGTGATTACTACGAGATCAACTCCCCCGTACTTATCAAGGATTGGTCCAAGTTCAATATCACGGGCTTCACTCATCGCTCCTGGATAAAACGATGCAATCTGATTTAACTCTTTATCGGTGGTCACTGTAAAACTTGCTGTTAATTGGGTTTTAGAAACTTTTACAGATGAAGTATCAACTCCATGTCTAGTAAGCCATGAGTTGTAATCATCCCAATCTCTACCAACCGCACCGATCAAAATTGGATTAAGGCCAAGCACTCCCATGCCAAAAGTTATATTTGCGCCAACACCACCACGACGAACATCAAGTTCATCAACTAAAAAAGATAATGAAATATTTTCAATCGATCCCGCAACAATTGAGTCAGCAAACCGTCCCGGAAATGTCATCAAATGATCTGTCGCAACCGATCCGGTTACTGCGATCTTCACGCGAAGTACTCCCTGAAATCAGAAAGATTAATTAAAGGAATCTCCGCAAGCACATGAATCACCGGCATTTGGATTGTCGATGGTGAAACCTTGCTTCTCAATTGTGTCTACGAAATCAATTGTGGCACCCATTAAATATGGAGTACTCATCTTGTCGGTAACTACAGCGACTGTACCGAATTCACTGATGAGGTCACCATCAAGGGCGCGGTCATCAAAATAAAGTTGGTAGCGCAAGCCAGAACATCCACCAGGTTGTACTGCAACACGTAATTTGAGGTCATTACGATCCTCTTGGTCTAGCAAAGCGCGCACTTTTAGTGCAGCACCATCAGTCAAGCCAATTCCTGCCGTTGAAACGTTTACCTCAGTTGTGCTCATTACGACCTCCCGTGTTGGTCTAATCGTGCCATATAAGAGAACCACTCACCCACCAAAAACCTTCCCGCGCGCCCTGATGTGGCGGGGTGAGTGGCAAACCTGAGAGAATTGCCATGTGGCTACATCAATAACTGACCTTTTACTACTTGGCCGTGGAGTTGATTTAGCGAGCGAACGCGGAGTCTCCTGTCCAGGAGAACTTCCAGCAGTTAGTGACCCAAATTTAGTTGAACGCGCTCGTGCAGCGCGCAAAGCATTAGGTAGCCGCGCTTTTGTTCTTGGCCACCATTACCAACGCGATGAAGTAATCGCATTTGCAGATGTCATGGGTGATTCTTTCAAGCTGGCTAAAGATGCAGCAGCAAGACCTGAAGCAGAGTTCATTATTTTTTGTGGTGTGCACTTCATGGCAGAAAGTGCCGATATTTTAACGAGTGCTTCACAAAAAGTTATTTTGCCGGATTTGGCGGCTGGATGTTCTATGGCCGATATGGCAAATAGCGAGCAAGTCGCGCAATGCTGGGATGCACTTACAGCAGCCGGTGTCGCAGATCAAACCATTCCCGTTACATATATGAATTCATCTGCGGCCATAAAAGCATTTACTGGTGAACATGGTGGGACCGTTTGTACTTCTTCTAATGCTAAAACAGCTATGGCGTGGGCATTAGAAAAAGGCGAAAAAGTTTTATTTCTTCCTGATCAACACTTAGGTCGTAACACCGCAGTCTTGCAATTAGGTCTTTCTTTAGATGATTGCGCAGTTTGGAACCCATGGAAAGAAAATGGTGGGTTAACAGATGCGCAAATCACGAGAGCGCGAATTCTTTTATGGCGTGGGCATTGTTCAGTGCATGGTCGTTTCACAGTTGATTCAGTAAATGAAGTTAGGGCTCGAATTCCAGGAGTTAAAGTCCTAGTTCATCCTGAATGTCAGTATGAAGTTGTTTCAGCTGCAGATGTAGTTGGATCAACTGAATCAATCATCAAAACAGTTGCCCAATCCCCTGCTGGTTCAAAATGGGCGGTTGGAACTGAGTTAAATCTTGTTCGCAGATTAGCCACTGATAATCCAGATAAGGAAATAGTATTTTTAGATAAGACTGTTTGTTATTGCTCAACGATGAACCGGATTGATTTGCCGCACTTAGTTTGGGTGATGGAATCTTTGGTGCAAGGCCGGCTGTTAAATCAGATCACCGTTGACCCAAAGATAGCCAAGTACGCCAAAATAGCTTTAGATCAAATGCTCGCTCTGCCTTAAAGAAATTTAGAATAGGATGAATTTATGAGTGAACCACAGAGCAATGAAGGTAAAGGCCGTCCAACTCCAACGCGTCGCGAAGCGGAAGCAAAGCGCCCACGCAGATCATTAGCCCCCGCGGTTAATAAAGCTGATCGCAAATCACTTAAAGCACAGCAGCGAAAGAAACGTGAAGAGTTGCGCGGTGCATACATGCGCGGTGAAGAACGAGCATTGCCGACTCGTGACAAAGGACCAGCGCGAAAGTTTGCGCGTAACTATGTGGATTCTAGATATTCAGTAGCCGAGTTTTTTATGCCATTACTAATGGTGGTCTTGCTACTTTCCATAATTCCAAGTGATGGGATTAAAGTTTTAGCAACACTATTTATGTATATGGTTATTTTAATTTCATTTATTGATGGATACCTCATGGGCCGCAAAATCAAAGCCAATGTTGCCGAGAAGTATCCTGAAGAAAAATTAAAGGGTTTGGCCGTTTACGCATGGTTGCGCAGCACGCAAATCAGAAGATTGCGTAGCCCAGCACCTCTAGTTAAACGCGGCGAAAAGTTAAATTAAGGTCGCTTCTCAGGACTCTTGTTTTTCGCTGGATCACGTTCTGCTAATCCACCAATTGCATCATCAATAGCTTTCATTACTGAAGGCTCTAATTTAACTCCGGCAGCCTTAACATTTTCTTTAACTTGTTTGGCTTTAGAGGCACCGATGATTGCACTTGAAACGTTCTTGTTTTGCAGCACCCAAGCGATTGCAAGTTGGGCCATTGAGAGTCCAACTGATTCAGCAATTGGCACAAGTTTCTGCACGCCTTCTAGAACTTCATCGCGCATCCAGCCTGAGATCATATTTGCGCCACTCTTCTTATCTGTGGCTCGTGATCCGGCAGGTGCTTTCTTTCCAGGTAAATACTTTCCAGTGAGAATTCCTTGAGCAATCGGTGACCAAACTATTTGCCCGATTCCCTCTTTCTCAGATAGCGGCACAACCTCTTTCTCAATCACTCGCCAAAGCATTGAATACTGAGGTTGGCTTGAAACAAAACGGTCATAACCCATTGCATCTTGAATTTTTAGCGCAGCAGAGATCTCACTTGCACGCCACTCAGATACGCCAATGTAATTAACTTTTCCTTGACGAATCAGATCATCAAAGGCTTTCAATGTTTCTTCAAGTGGTGTCTCGTAATCAAATCGATGTGCCTGGTAAAGATCGATGTGATCGGTTTGTAAACGCTTTAGCGAACCGTTAATGGATTCCATGATGTGCTTGCGTGAAAGACCGCGATCATTTTTTCCAGTTCCGGTTGGCCAGTAAGCCTTGGTGAAAAGTTCATAAGATTCGCGGCGCTGACCTTTTAGCGCTTTGCCAAGTACGGTCTCCGCTTTTGTTCCGGCATAGACATCGGCAGTGTCGAAGGTGGTTATGCCAGCATCGAGTGCGGCATGAACACACTTAACTGCTTCCTCAGCTTCAACTTGGGAACCGTGGGTAATCCAGTTTCCGTAAGAGATTTCAGAGACATACATTCCAGTACTACCAAGGCGTCTATATTCCATGGCCAAAAGATATGTCACTTCCCTTGCTTTTGGCTAGTTGGGGGTTAGGATCCCATTGCAGGAGAAAATGAATAACAACTAAACAACAACTAAATACCTTTGCTTGATAGGGGAAGATCGGTGAAATTCCGACGCTGACCCGCAACCGTAAGTTGATTTGGCCGCTGAAAATGCTGGCAATCTCGATAAGTCGGATTACCTATCAATTAAAAGTTTTTGAATACCACCCGTCGTGGTTTACGGGGCGGAGTTCCGAGTCACTTGGCTCGCGTAATTCGCCCGTCTGCTAATTATTTAGTGGGCGGTTTTTTATTGCGATAAAAGTCGGGATCGCCTTGTGGGCCCTTTTTCGAAAGGTTCACAATAAAAGATGTTGAAAAAAGTAATTCCTATTTTGTTAATGACGCTATCTATGGGATCTCTGGGAAACCCAAACGCACATGCGGCAAGTGATACTGGCTACCGATATTGGGGTTATTACCAAGCAAAACCAGGCGAAAGTAAATGGACCACTGCAATGACTGGGCCGACTGTAAATATTCCAGATGGATCTGTAGAAGGATTCGCTTTTACTTTTGCTGGAGATGTTATTAACACTGGTGCCCCTAAAGTTGCACCAAATTTTGAGGGCATCTGTAGTGGAACTCCTGCTGTTGCCGGCAGCAAACGAGTTGCGCTAGTTGTCGAGTTTGGTCCAAAAGTAATTGCACCTAAAGGCGAGAAAGCACCAAAAGCATTTAGCAAATGTGTTGTACTTCCAATGAAAGCTACTGGTTTTGATCTTTTGAATAAAGCAACCAAAATTAGAAGCAATGCTTCCGGAATGATTTGCTCAATTGCAGCTTTCCCTAAAAAAGAGTGCAGCGAAAAAGCCATCAAAACTCCGGCCGGCTTGAAGTAATTCTTAATGAATCAACGATCATTGCATCCATTTGCTTGGTGGGCTTGGGGTGTTGGCATTGCAGTAACCGCAAGTCAATCCCCCGGAACTCCAGCATTAGTACTTCTGTGTATTAGTGCTGCAATGGTCGTTTATTCTAAAAAGAGTGACCAACCTTGGGCTAAAGCATTTTCGATAGGAGTTCGACTTGGGTTGATCGCCTTTCTAATTCGAATGATCATTGGTGTGACTCTCTCAGTGCCTATTCCCGGAAATACATTATTTACTTTGCCAACTCTCCCACTTCCAGATTGGATGGCTGGCATTCGAATAGGCGGACCAGTTACATCTGAACGCCTGAGCATTACGGCTATAGAAGGATTGACTTTCTTTACCTTAATTCTGGCGATAGCAGCAGCAAGTGCGTTGGCAAATCCAAAACAAGGATTGCGTGCGCTTCCTGGCGTGATGCACCAAGCAGGTGTGGCACTAATTATATCTACCACTTTGATTCCACACTTTGTAACTTCAATCCAAAGAGTTAAGCAAGCACGGAGATTGCGAGGGGATCAACAACGGATTGCGTTTCGCAAGATTGCCGTACCAATTTTTGAGGATTCGCTGCAACGTGCCATAAATCTTGGTGCTGCGATGGAATCTCGCGGTTACGGTCTTCACGATTCCTCAACTGGACGCCGATTCGGTTCGCAGATTTTATTGAGTTCAATAGTTGCAATAACGATTGGAATCACTCTCTTTCTTGCGGCAATTGAAGGTGCGGCAATCGCTTTCGCATTAGGAACAGCTTTACTTGTAATTGGCTTATTTGTAGCCAGCAAATCAACAATACGTACTCGTTACCGGCCGCAAGTCTGGAAAGGTGCGGAATGGATTGTATTAGCGACCTCAATTACTTTGATTTTGCTGGTTCTCTTGGAAAATCAGAGTACTTTAACTACTTCAGCAATATTCATATTGGCAATAACTCCACTCTTTGTCGCCCCTAAAGAGAGTGGACTGAAAAATGTAATTGGGGTGGCGCATTGATTTCCTTTAATCAAGTATCGCTCATTTATCCGCAGGCGCAGAAAACTATATTTAATGAATTAACTTTTTCGGTTCCCGAAGGAGAATTACTTTTGATCATGGGCCAAACTGGCTCTGGCAAATCTTCGCTCTTGAAATTGATTAATGGATTAGTCCCACACCACACCGGTGGAATTCTTTCCGGTGAAATTACGGTTGCTGGTAGATCTACCAGAATGCATCGGCCACGCGAATTGGTCGATTTAATCGGCATCGTTGGACAAAGCCCGTCAGAAGGTTTTGTTACCGACACGGTGGAGGAAGAGATCGCGTTTGGAATGGAATCTTTGGGGATTCCTAGTGAGGTGATGCGTAAACGGGTTGAAGAAACTTTAGATTTATTGGGATTGGCACAATTGAGAAATCGCTCCCTTTCCACATTAAGTGGAGGCGAAGCTCAACGTGTCGCGATCGCAGCAGTATTAACGATGCATCCAAAAGTTTTACTACTAGATGAACCTACTAGCGCGCTCGATCCAATTGCAGCTGAAGAAGTTTTATCTATTTTGGCTCGTCTAGTTCATGATTTAGGTTTGACAATCATCATTGCTGAACATCGGTTAGAACGGGTTTTGCAATTTGTTGACCGAATTATTCATGTCTTAGGAGACGGCCAGGTCAGGCTCGGCTTACCCGAGGAGATCATGGCGCAATCTTCATCGGCACCACCGGTTGTCTTGCTCGGTAAGGATCAAGATTGGAATCCACTTCCATTAACTGTGCGTGATGCGCGTCGATTGGCAGAACCCTTACGAGAAAAATTAGCTAACCTATCTCCCCCGATTCGCAAATCACCAGAAATTAAATCACTGCCGTTGATTTTGGAGATTAAAAAGTTAGTAGTGCAATATGAGAAAAACCTGGCTCTAAAAGGAATTGATTTTGAAGTCAGCCAAGGTGAAGTTGTTGCAATCATGGGAAGAAATGGTGCTGGTAAAAGCTCTCTGCTTGGAAGCACTGTTGGAATCACTCCAATTAAAAGTGGTCAAGTACTTTTAAATGGCGCACCCGCTGCTGAATTAAACGGTAAAGCGCTGATCTCACTTGTAGGTTTTGTTCCGCAAGAAGCGACAGATCTCCTTTATGGGGAATCAGTACTACAGGAATGCACTTTTGCTGATCGCGATAGTCAAGTTGATCCAGGAACTACATACAAAATATTAAATCAGTTGTTGCCCGATATAACAGAGAGCGCACATCCGCGAGATCTATCTGAAGGCCAGCGATTATGTTTAGTCTTAGCAATAGTTCTTGCTGCTTCACCAAAATTATTAATTCTTGATGAGCCAACAAGAGGTCTTGATTACTCAGCCAAGTTAAGGCTAATTAAAATATTGCGAGCAATGGCAGCTGAAGGGCGTTCTGTAATTTTAGCTACGCATGATGTTGAATTAGTTGCTGAAGTTGCAACTCGAGTGATCTTCCTCGCCGAGGGTGAAAAAATCGCAGATGGAAGTACGCTTGAAATCCTCACTTCATCTCCAGCATTTGCTCCGCAAATCTCAAAAATTTTAGCTCCTGGAAAATGGTTAACCTTTTCAGAGATCACTTCCGCTCTTGAGCAGAGTTGATCTGGGTGAGGACCATGAATAAATCAACTCCACTTCTTGGTTTTGCTTCCATCATTGGATTTTTCGCTTTTGCGTGGCCGCTTTTCATTTCTGCAGAACAAGTCGAAAATAATGGACAAGCAAAATATTTATTTTTAGCGCTAATGCCGATAGCGCTTTTGATCTTGATAATTGAGTTAACGCAAGGTGATCTAGATGTAAAAAGTTTGGCATTTTTAGGAGTGCTTACTGCAACTGGAGCCGCATTGCGAATATTTGGCGCAGGAGCTATCGGTATTGAACCAATTTGGTTCTTAATAATTTTGGGTGGTCGCGCCTTAGGAAAACGATTTGGATTTTTACTTGGATTAACCGTTTTATTTGCATCAGCTTTATTAACTGGTGGTGCTGGACCATGGTTAGCTTTCCAAATGATGGCCGCAGCTTGGATCGGATGGGGAGCCGGGGCGCTTCCAAAGATCAAAACTCTAAAAATTGAAATAATCGTCTTAGCAATTTACGGGTTCTTCGCTGGGCTAATTTTTGGTGCATTGATGGATCTACAACTTTGGCCATGGTTAGTCGGTGCCGATACCCAAATATCTTTCATTGCCGGAGCCCCAATTTTGGAAAATTTACATCGTTACTTTGTTTTTCATTTTCTTACTGCGATGGCATGGGATATTCCAAGAGCTGTACTTACCGCAACTTTAATTACAGTAGCCGGGAAACCGATTTTAAATTCATTAAGACGATCGATGCGAAAAGCTAATTTTATTACCGTACATGAGATGGAACAAAAGGCAGTTTTGTAATACTCATAGCCAAGTTGCGCCCTCTGATGTCGACCAAAACTTGCTCTCCAATACCAATTGCAGAATCAATCAAAGCAAGTGCAATTCCATTTTTTAACGTGGGAGAAAAGGTTCCACTTGTTACTTCACCAATTACGTTACCTAATGAATTTTTGACTTGCATCCCAGCCCGCGGAATTCCTTTTTCATCTGCAAGTAAACCGCGCAAAATTCGTACCGAACCTTTACCCTTTTCTTCGCGCAACTGAGCACTTCCAGCGAAAGTATCTTTCTGCCAACCTACAGCCCAGGAGGAACCTGCAGTAACGGGTGAAATTTCTAGAGACAATTCATGGCCATGAAGTGGGTAGCCCATCTCTGTTCTTAATGTATCGCGCGCGCCTAAACCGCAAATTCTGCCGTCATGTGAAAGAACTTCTTTACTCAGTACTTCCCAAAGCTTTGCAGCATTCACCGATGTTGGAAGAAGTTCGTAACCATGCTCTCCGCTATACCCAGTTCGACAAATGATCATCTGCTCATCTAAGAATTGAACTTGAGTAAATGACATGTAATTTAATTCGACAGGCAATCCAGCAGCAGCTAAAACTTGACTGGATGCTGGTCCCTGGAGAGCAATCACTGCAAAATCATTGTGTCGATTTTGAATTTTTATGCCTTGTGGGATTTTGCTGTTAAGCGCAGAAAAAACATCCGCAGAATTAGCAGCATTTGGGATTATTAAAATTGCATCATTTGATTTCAAATAAACAATCAGATCATCTATTACTCCGCCATTGTCGTGACACAACATGCTGTACTGGGCTTGTCCTGGCAAAATTTTGTTTAGGTCATTAGTAATTATGGAGTTGAGCCAATCTTTCGCACCTGCTCCATTAATTTCTATTTTTCCTAAATGCGATACATCAAATATTCCAACATTGGTACGTACCGCTTCATGCTCAGTTAGCGTTCCTCCGCCAACAGGGGCTGGATATTCAAGCGGCATCGCCCACCCAGCAAAATCCCCTAATTTGGCATTTAAGGATTGGTGTATCTCTAATAGCGGCGATTCCATGAGCGTAAACTTACCGCTTTTGACTAGGCTGGCTAGGAATTAACCAATATCGGGGGCGCAATTTGGCAACGCAACTTTCTTTAGTCGAAAAAATCACCACTCCTACTCCATTGGTAATCGGCGTTGCTAAAGACGAAGCAGGGTCATTAGTACTGGTCACCCCATTAAAAGGACTTAACACTCAAAATTTATTGCAAACTTTAAATTCCTTTAAAGCAACTGGGAAAGCGGATGAAGTTACTTTGGTCCCTGACGCAACGCATGGGATTTTAATTTTTACGGGCCTAGGTAAATTTGAAAAGAAATTTTCTTCCGAGACTCTTCGCCGGGCTGCAGGAAGTGCCGCTCGATCATTGCATGCGCACGCTCGGGCTGCATTTGCACTTCCGGCAAGTAATGCCGATGACCTGCAAGCGATAGCGGAAGGTGCACTTTTAGGATCATATGCTTTTCATGATTTCCGTGGCACTGGTTCAAAAGATTTAAAATCTCCGCTTACTAAAATTGAAATTTATACTCCAAAGAGTCCAACTAAAGAGTTTAAAGATGCGATTAGAAATGCTCAGGTAATAGTTGCACAAGTAAATTTCACTCGAAATTTAATCAACATGCCGCCTAGTTATTTAACTCCAGATCGGTTTACAAAATTAGCAAAAAGTCAGGCACCAGCAAATGTAAAAATTGAGATTCTTAATGAAGTTGCGCTAAAGCGTGGTGGCTATGGTGGAATAACAGCTGTTGGTCAAGGTTCAGCAAATCCCCCTCGATTAGTGCGGGCAACTTATCGACCAGCGCGCGCAAAAGCGCACCTGGCTTTTGTAGGTAAAGGAATAACTTTTGATACCGGTGGTCTAGCTCTTAAACCTGCTCAAGGTATGGAAGCCATGAAATCAGATATGAGTGGTGCCGCCGCTGTCATGGGTGCCATATTTGCAATTGCTGAATTGAAGTTACCAATCTCAATTGATGCTTGGGCACCGTTAGCTGAAAATATGGTGAGCGATACCGCAACTAGACCAAGTGATGTAATCACAATGTACGGTGGCAAAACTGTTGAAGTTTTAAATCCGGATGCAGAAGGCAGATTAGTACTTGGAGATGTACTTGTTCGCGCTGCTGAAGTTGCACCAAAGTTGGATGGAATAATTGATGTAGCAACATTAACTGGCGCTCAGATTGTGGCGTTAGGTACAAAGACTGCTGCGGTGATGACAAATAATTTTGAATTTAGTGGAAAGTTTTTAACTGCGGCACATGCTGCCGGTGAACAATTTTGGCCAATGCCATTGCCACCAGAGTTGCGGGCATCCTTAGATTCTCCGGTTGCAGATTTAGCCAATATTGGAGAGCGGATGGGTGGAATGCTGGTGGCAGGGCTGTTTTTACAGGAGTTTGTCGCCCCAGATCTGCCGTGGTTGCACCTTGATATCGCTGGACCCTCGTATAACGAGGGTGCCCCGCACGGCTACACCCCAGTCGGTGGGGTCGGTTTTGCGCTCCGGTCGCTCGTGAGATTGGCCCAGATCACTAAGTAATCCCAATTCGGCTCTCAAGGTAAAGGCTGGCAGGATAGGGATATAACTTTAAAGATGAAGATGAAGAGGGGTACGCCGCGATGGCAGCCGATGTTTTTGATCTAGTTGTATTAGGTGGCGGAAGTGGCGGATACGCCTGCGCCCTACGTGCATCCCAGCTTGGTCTATCGGTGGCATTAATTGAGGCCGGCAAATTAGGTGGCACTTGCTTGCACCGTGGTTGCATCCCAACCAAAGCTTTGCTCCATGCTGGTGAGATTGCAGATAACACTCGAGAAGCCGGGGATTTCGGTGTTCTTGCCCAATTCAACGGAATCGATATGACCGGAGTGAATTCTTATAAAGATGGTGTTGTTGGGAAGTTGTACAAAGGATTGCAAGGTTTAGTTAAATCTCGAAATGTTAATTTCATTGAAGGATACGGAAAAGTTACTTCTGCTAATACCGTTGAAGTTAATGGCGTGACATATACCGGTAAAAACTTGGTGCTTGCTACTGGCTCATATGCCAAATCTTTACCGGGCTTAACAATTGACGGAAAGAAAATTATCACCAGCGATCATGCAATCAGTTTGGATTACATTCCAAAGAGTGTGATTGTTCTTGGTGGCGGAGTTATTGGATGTGAATTTGCATCAGTTTGGAAATCATTTGGTTCAGATGTGCGCATCATCGAAGGATTGCCACATCTTGTGCCGCTAGAAGATGAGTCAAGTTCGAAATTATTAGAGCGCGCATATCGTAAACGTGGAATTAATTTTGAAGTTGGTGTGCGCTTTTCAGGAGTAAGTGAAACTGCAACTGGAATTAAAGTTACTTTAGAAGATGGTCGTGATTTCGAAGCAGATATTCTTCTAGTTGCGGTAGGACGCGGCCCTTCTTCAACTGGCGTTGGCTTTGAAGAGATCGGCGTGACGATGGATCGCGGTTATGTTTTGGTTGATAACAAATGCCGCACAAATGTTCCTGGTGTTTGGGCTGTTGGAGATTTAATTCCAACTTTGCAATTAGCGCACGTTGGTTTTGGTGAAGGTATTTTGGTAGCAGAAGAAATTGCTGGATTAAATCCACGTCCAATTAATTACGACGGTGTCCCCCGCGTTACTTACTCAGAACCTGAAGTTGCTTCAGTTGGATTAACAACTGCACAAGCAAAAGAACGTGGACATGATGTTGTGGAATTAAATTACGACCTTGCCGGAAATGGTAAATCTCAGATTTTGCGCACTGCAGGTTCAATTAAATTGGTAGCGGAAAAAAATGGACCAATTTTAGGGGTGCATATGGTTGGTAGCCGGGTTGGTGAATTATTGGCTGAGGCGCAATTGATCTTCAATTGGGAAGCTAGCGCTGATGATGTGGCGCCGTTACTTCACGCCCACCCAACGATGTCGGAGGCTATGGGCGAGGCACATATGGCACTCGCTGGTAAACCGCTACATGCACATGGGTAAGTTAATTAGTAGGCTAACCCTGCTTAAAGCCACGGGCTTAAGGCCGGTTTTTGTAAGGGAGACGAGATGTCAGCAAAGGTAACAATGCCAGCACTTGGCGAGAGTGTGACTGAAGGTACGGTCACTCGTTGGCTCAAAGCTGAAGGCGATACTGTTGCAATTGATGAGCCGTTGTTAGAGGTCTCTACCGACAAAGTTGATACTGAGATTCCATCGCCATATGCCGGCGTTATTGAAAAGATTTTAGTTCCCGTAGACAGCACTGTTTTAGTTGGTGCCGATCTAGTGATTATTAATGATGGGTC